>OJFK01000003.1_pt1 | contig 134320 bp, 87 predicted proteins | sample 1594101 | NCBI WGS metagenome assembly OJFK01 (sample SAMN05416723, study PRJEB24817) | seawater metagenome | isolation source: Sea water | place: Canada:Atlantic | collected 2013-07
CGGCATACGAGATTTCTGCCTGTCTCGTGGGCTCGGGAAGGGCGGGCTTTACCTTGGAAAGGACGCCGGGGGTGAGTTCGCCGACCTCCTTGTCGGGACGGGTGAAGTCACCGCGAGTGAGGATGAAGGTGGGGCGGGGCTTGGCGAGTTCACGCATGACCATGAGTTTTCCGGTGCGGGGCATGGTTGCGGCGGGCTCTTGGCCCTTCGGCACGGGAGGGGCGGTGGCGGAGAGAGCGATGGCGAAGCGTCCCACGAGGTAGTTGTCGTTGAGGTCGTGCTCCATGCGGATCGTGAGGGGTTTGCCCTTGGTTGGAACTGGTTTTTCGAAGAGGAAGATGGCCTCGTGTTCGGCGTTCATCTGGGCCTTTTGGCCGCCGCCGGTGTTGATGGCCCAGCCGGAGTTCTTGTCCCGGTTGATGATTGCGGAGGCGGGGAAGCCGGGCTGTTCGTGATCGGCGAACGCGGTGGTGAGACGGACCGGTTTGCCGTCGATGGTGACACGGAGGTTGGTGAGGACGAAGTTGCCATTACCGGCGGTGCCAGGGCCGTTCTTGGGGAGGGACTTATCGGGGAGGACGCGCAGGCGGAGGGCGGCGACGGTCTCGAGGTTGGTTGCGACGGATAGGTCGTAGGCTTCCTGAGGCTTGGCGGATTTGTCGATGAGCAGGGAGTTGTCCTTGAGGAGTTTTAAGGATGCGCCGGAGAATGTACGATGTTCGTCGTAGTGAACCGGGAGCCACTTGGCGGGTTGGTTTGAATCGGACTTCGTCTGAGCGGGTGGCTTGGGCGCATTGCCGAGGACTTCGTATTGTTTTACCTCCACGGTGGGGCCGGTGCTGTTGGCATCCTCGGTGTTGTTGAAGAAGGCGAAGAGTTGGTAATATTCCCGGTGCGTGATGGGATCGAATTTGTGGGTGTGGCACTGGGCGCAGCCCACGGTGAGTCCGAGCCACACGGCGCCGGTGGTGTTGACACGATCGATGACGGACTCGACGCGGAATTGTTCGCGGTCCGATCCACCCTCCTGATTGATGAGAGTGTTGCGGTGGAAGGCGGAGGCGATGAGCTGGGATTTGGTGGCGTTGGGAAGGAGGTCGCCGGCGAGTTGTTCGACGGTGAATTGGTCGAAAGGGAGGTCGTCGTTGAGGGCCTTGATGACCCAATCGCGGTAGGGCCACATGTCGCGGCCACCATCGACCGAGTAGCCGTGGGAGTCGGCATAGCGGGCCTGGTCGAGCCAGTGCCGCCCCCAGCGCTCGCCGTAGTGCGGGCTGGCAAGGAGGCGATCGACGAGGCGCGGCCAGGCGTCGGGGCGCTTGTCGTTGACGAAGGCGTCGGTTTCTTCAGGAGTCGGGAGGAGACCGGTGAGGTCGAGGGAGATTCGGCGGATGAGGGTGGCGGGGTCGGCGGCGGGTGAAGGCTTGATGTCGAGGCGGGCGAGGGAAGCGTCAACGAAGTGGTCGATGGGATTGCCGATCCAAGAGGCGGGCGGGTTGGTTTTGGCGAGGGGCTCGAAGGACCAGTGGTCCTGGTAGGGTGCGCCTTGCTCGATCCAACGGCGGAGGAGGGCAATCTCGGACTTGGTGAGGGGATCTTTCTTGGCCTCGGGCGGCGGCATGAGTTCGTCGGGATCGTCGTGCGCGATGCGGTAAAGCAGTTCGCTGTCGTCCGGATTGCCAGGGACGACGGCGGAGAAGCCGTCGTGGTCGGCGAGAGCGCCTTCGCGGGTGTCGAGGCGGAGGTCGGCTTCGCGTTTGTTCTCGTCAGGGCCGTGGCAGAAGAAGCACTTATTTGAGAGGATGGGGCGAATGTCGCGGTTGAAGCTCACTTCCTGTGCTGGGGCGAGGGAGGTTAGAGCGAGGGTGAGAAGGGGGAAGACGCGCGCCATGAGGTGAGAGCTCAATTAGAGGTGGATTTGGGTTGGGAGTAATCCGTAGGGATGAGAGAGGGGGAGAACGTCGAACGCTCAACACTAAGTAACCAACGTTAAATGTGGAATGTTGAATGTCCAATTTTGAATATCCAATGTTGAATAGTTTTGTTGAGGGGCGGAAGAGGGGATGCTTCATTTCGAGCAGCACCATGATCGGAATCCCCACCTACTTGGCTGTCGAATCGGAGATCGATCGATTGCTCTCTAATATAGCTAGGAGCGCCCGCCAATGTCGTGGTTCTGGCAGTTAACAGGGAGTCGATCTCGAGAGGGGGTGGCGGCGGGCGGGAGGAATTTGAAGACACTTGTAATACCCAGTGAAAGTTAGGCGTAATGCATGAAGTGGCGTCCACCTTATTACCGTGTTACCAACTAAGTCTACCCTTCAGATCTTCGTCTTTTTTCTAACGAGCGGAATTTCTGCGTCGGCATCCGATTTCGACTTCTTTGAGTCCAAGATTCGCCCGGTCCTGGTTGCAAACTGCTATGAATGCCACTCCGCGCAAGCGGCCAATCGCGGTAAGCAAAAAGGGGGACTTCTTCTAGATACCAAGAACGGAATCCGCACCGGCGGCGACACCGGACCGGCAGTGGTCCCGGGGAATGTTTCCGAGAGCCTCTTGTTGAATGCGTTGCGCCAAGAGGATTTGGAAATGCCCCCCAAGGGCAAGCTTTCAGATGAGGTTATTGCAGACTTTGCCCGATGGATTGAAATGGGTGCGGTTGACCCACGGGAGCGTTCTGCAATACCCCTCAAGAGCACGACCGTCGACTCGTCGGATCACTGGGCATTTAAGGCCCCGCAAAAGCCAAGTCTCCCCACCGTGACTGATTTAAAATGGGGTCGGTCCGAACTGGATCGATTCATTTTACACCAGTTGGAGGCACGTCAACTCAGCCCTGTTCCCTTGGCCTCACCAAGAGTATTGGTTCGGAGGATTTACTTCAATTTGCTGGGGCTGCCTCCGACTCCCCGGCAAGTTGACGAGTTCCTGAAGGCCTCGGCAGAGGATCATGATTCCGCGATTGCAACGCTTATTGATTCACTGTTGGACTCTCCCCATTATGGCGAACGTTGGGGGCGACACTGGCTCGATGTTGCCCGATATGCCGAGGATCAGGCTCACACTTTTGGAGTGAAGAAACGGGAAAATGCCCATCAGTATCGTGATTGGGTCATTCGAATGTTCAACGAAGACCTCCCCTTCGACGAGTTTATCAAACTCCAATTGGCGGGCGACCTAATTGAGGGGCAGGTGGATGATCGTTTTCGACAATTTTCCGGACTAGGATTTCTGGGGCTTGGAGCGCACTACTACAAGAATTCCGACAAAGCCCAAGCCGAAGCGGACGAACTTGACGACACCATCGATACCTTGACCCGGGGATTCATGGGGCTGACCGTGTCATGTGCGAGGTGCCACGATCATAAATTCGATCCCATCCCGACGAAAGACTACTATGCCTTGGCTGGAATCTTCAATGGTCGGCGATATACCGAAATCCCTTTGGCCGCTGAAGACGCGGTTAAAGCCTACAATAGCGAGCAACAAGGCATCAAAGAGCTGGAATCAAGACATAAGAGCTCTCTGAAGGTGATCGGGAAAGAACTTGGTAGAAAAAAGCTCAATCAAGTCAGTCGATACCTTCAGGAAGGCTGGCGGATGACCGCGTTAAAGTCCCAGGGGATTCAAATTCCGCACGAGGAATTCGCCAAAAAAATGGGACTTCATCCCCACTACGCCCGACGCTTCCGAGACCTCCTTGAGGAGAGTCGTAAAGGTGATCTTCTGAAGCGCTTGCCCGAGCTCGGGGGGTGGCATCAGGTTGAGGTGAAGTTTAAAGAGAAACCGACTCTTGAAACCCTCAAGGTTCCGAAAGAAATAGTCGCTCTAGCTGATCAACTACAACTTCTAGTAGATGCCGCTGAAAAAGCATTTTCTCAAATTGAGGTCGAGAAGGCCGAGGAGTTTGCCAAGGCCCGCAATGAAGAAGACCGGCTCAATGAAGTCATGGGCAAGATGGAGAAGGACCAGAAGCGCCTTCTCAAAAATATCTGGTTTGATGGGCATGCTCCCTTCTTTGCTTCCGAGAACGATGTTCACAAAAGCTTCCTGAATCAGGAAGAGAAGGAGGAGTCCGACGTAAAGATGGCCGAATTTAAGGACCTTCGCAAAAACGCCACGCCCAAGTATCCGGTGGCACATGCCATTCAAGGAGGGGGGAAAGCGATGCAAGTCTACATTCGTGGTAATCCTGCCAACAAAGGAGAATGGGTCGCCCGGGGCACCCTCGAGCTTCTGGATGATGAACCGAGGCCCTCCGATCCAGAGGAAGCCCAAAAGCATTCATACACGCGACTTGATCTCGCTGAGGATATTGCTTCTGCCAAGAATCCTCTGACAGCCAGGGTCATCGTCAATCGGATCTGGCAGTGGCACTTCGGGAGGGGACTGGTTGCCTCTTCAAGTAACTTTGGACTTCAGGGCGATCGTCCGACCCATCCTGAATTGCTCGATTGGTTGACCGTTAATTTTATGGAAAATGGCTGGTCCATTAAGTGGTTGCATCGTGAGATTTTAAACTCGACGACCTATCAACTTTCAAGTGAGCGACATTATCAGAATGAGGAATTGGATGCCGATAACCTCTTCCGTTGGCGATTCGATCGCCGCCGCCTTGACGTCGAAGCATTGCGGGATGCTTTACTCGCGATCTCCGGAAAACTTGATCCTGCGATGGGTGGCCCCACCTTCGATCTCAAAACCAACAACACTCGCCGGACAGTCTACGCCAGTATTAGCCGTCATCAACTCGATGGCATGTTAAGAATCTTTGATTTCCCTGATGCCAATGTCTCCGCCGCATCCCGCACGGAAACGACCGTTCCCCAACAGCAACTCTTTGTTCTCAATAGTGATTTCATCATCGAACAGGCCAAAGCCTTTGCCAAGCGAGTCACCGGGGAAGAGCACGATTTATCCGGGCAAGTAAATTTTGCTTATCGTCTCGCCTTCGGACGTCCCCCTTCTGACGATGAATGGACATTGGCGGAAGCCTACCTTGGCAGAGAGAACGAAAAGGACGACAAACTTTCCCGCTGGGAACAGTATTGTCAGGCACTCCTTGCGAGCAATGAACTGATGTATCTTGATTGAAACCGGACATGCAACACAGACCCTTCCAGCAACCAACCATGAACCGCCGAGATGTGCTGAGACGCACCGGCGGGGGATTCGCCTCGCTCGGACTTGCGGGAGTCCTTGCGGATCAGGGCTTATTGGCTTCGGAAAGTCCCTTGGTCCCTAAGTCATCCCATTTTCAACCCAAGGCGAAGCGCATCATTCACCTTTTCATGAATGGCGGTCCTTCTCAGGTGGATACTTTTGATCCCAAACCTGCGTTGGAAAAATACCATGGCCAACGGCCTCCGGGAGCCGATCGCAAAACCGAGAGACAAACCGGTGGGCTTTTTAAATCGCCCTTCGAGTTCAAGCGTTCGGGACAATCCGGGATTCCCGTCAGCGAGATTTTTCCAGAGGTCGCCAAATGCATTGACGACATCTGTGTCATTCGCTCCATGCACACCGATGTCCCGAATCATGAGCCTTCGCTCCTCATGATGAACTCCGGAATTACCCAACCGATCCGTCCCAGTATGGGGTCGTGGCTCTGCTACGGCCTGGGGGTCGAAAATCAGAATCTGCCGGGCTTCGTTGTTCTTTGCCCGGGAAAACCTGTGGTGGGCCCACAACTTTGGAGTAGCGGATTTCTGCCCGGGATTTATCAGGGCTGTCACATTGGGAAACTCGACCCCAAAAATATCGTTGATCACATTAAGAACAAGCATCTCACGCCACAAACCCAGCGCCAGCAGCTGGACTTGATCAACCGGCTCAATGATCTTCATTCGGGGCAACGGTCCGGAGGCGATCAACTCGAATCCCGGATCCAGTCGCTCGAAGTGGCCTTCAGGATGCAGACCGAAGCCCCGGAAGCCTTCGACATCACCCAGGAAACCGAGGCCACCCGAAAACTCTATGGCGAGGGACAGTTTGCCGATTCCTGCCTTGCGGCCCGCCGTCTCGTGGAACGCGGGGTTCGCATGGTGCAGGTTTATTACGGCGGCGGACAGCCTTGGGATGACCATGGCAATATCGAAAAAGGTCACCGCGACAAGGGCCAGAAAAGTGACCAAGCAATCGCAGGCCTCCTTCGTGATCTGAAATCACGCGGCCTCCTCGATGACACCTTGGTCCTTTGGGGAGGCGAATTTGGCCGAACCCCGGTTTCCGAAGGCGGAAATGGACGGGATCACAACCACCACGGATTTTCGGTCTGGCTGGCCGGAGGGGGCATCAAAGGCGGGATGACCTACGGCTCAACCGACGAATTCGGATTCGCGGCGGTTGAAAACAAAGTTCACGTCCACGATCTCCACGCTACTATTCTTCACCTCATGGGGCTTGATCACGAAAACCTGACCTATCGATACTCAGGCCGGGATTTCCGTCTCACCGATGTCCACGGGCAGGTCGTTCATGATATCCTGGCATGATTCCCGTTTTGACAAATCGAGCTTGCTGACTCTGGGGATTCTTGAAAACGTGCTTCCGCGGGATGCTTTGTGAATCAACTGAAAGCGATGGTCGTATTGCAGGGTTCACGTGATCGTTGATCGCGACGCCAAGCTCATCAGCCCCCGTAAACTCGCCAACTTCCTCGCCTGGAAACCTTCTGGCTTCAAGGCCCTTCCGCCCAAAGAAAATTCCTAGGAGCCTGTCTCTCGTCCTGCCCTATTCCGCAATCAGATTCTTCACGCGAAAGAACAGCGTCTCAAATTGATTCGGAGAAACCAGGATTTCAGCGCTCGTGCTCGTGGCAACGGCGCTGACCAAATCAGAAACGTCGGTCCACGAGTCTTTCCGCAGGCTTGGGCTTTGTTGGACGAGGTAAACTTCTCCGGGAATGCTTTCCCAGGTCAGCAGGAGCATCCCGGGAGCGGGGCTACTCACCTCCAGGATCCGGAACGGAAGGATATTGGGCGCGCTAGGCGATGTGGTGGGGAGGGGGATGGGCGGGTTTCGCGTACCGTTGGGAAGACGCCCCATGCTGACATCCGTTTCTTGGGCGCCAAACTCGACGGCATCGACGCGGACGCCATCGGCGCTGAAGAGGCCAATACTCTCCCCTGAACTGCTGAGTGAAAAGCTTGCGTGAAACTGGCCATTGCCGACCTCCTGTTGTTCGATGTCCCCATCAAGCCAGACAAAGAAGTATCCACCGGGCTCGATCACGGAATCTGCTGGGAAGGTCCAGCGACCGGGGATGTTCAAGTCGTCGGTCAGAGTGTATCCCGCAAGGTTGATGGCTGAATCTCCAGCGTTGAACAGCTCCAGCCAGTCTTCGAAGCGACCATCGGCCGGATCAGAAATCTCTGATTGGTTCGATGCCATCCATTCGTTCAGCACGATGTTGCCGCCCACCGGATCGATGTCGCCGGTGAACGTGACGGACAGGGACGCCGAGGACAGTCCGGCCAGGTTGTCGAAGCGATCGAAGCCCTCGATGAGGATTTCGCTCTCCGCCTGGAATAGTGGGATCTGGATTTCCCATTCATTAACATCCGTCCAGACCGGTGTCACGGGCAAGCCGTTGACTCTAATGGTCTGCACCGAAACCGCTGCGCTGCCTCGGACGACCAGCGGAGAAGAGTCCGTTTCAAAATCGAACGTTGCCGGAGTGAGAATCTCAAACTGAGCTGCGGCCTGACTTGCGAGTTGTTGCAGGATGTAATTCCGGCGCTGCCCCATGTAGGATTTGATAGCAGTCGGAGGTTGAATCGAACCGCCGAAACTCGCCCTCAAGGCGTCAAACTTGGGGTCAAGGTAAGCATCGACACGGGCGGCGATCATCGGCCCGTTGGCTGCCTCTTCGAGGGTGCGCCAGTAGGCGCGGACGAACTCGGGATTTTGGTACATCCGGCCGACGATTTTCGGGTCGCCATTGACGATGGGGAACAGAGTGTTGGTGAGGGCAAAGAGCGATCTCGTGGCACCGTCGCCGAGGCCGGATCCGGATCCGATATCGAGATCCCACATCATCAGCTGCCACTGACCGTCAACGGGTTTGTAGGCGTACATGTTTTGCCCGTTCCCATAACCGTAGCTATCCCAGTTGCCCACGGTATGTTCGAAGGCAAAGGTTCTCATCCACTGCTCGATATCGAGGAGTGAACGGACCGATTGAGTGTAGGCCGCTCCGTCTTGGGTATCGAGGGTCTCCACCAACTGGAATATGCTATCGAACCGATTCACGGAATTGCCGATCGCCTGCGGTGCCCAGTTCCAGCGGTAGCTCGCGGTGCGATGACTCCCCCCGGTGTCGGTGAAAGGTTGCAGGGTGGCAGCTTCTGTCGCCGCGAGAACCAGATCGGTCGAGGCGTCATTACCCTCGTATCGGATCTGCGTTTTAAAAAGCTCGCCGTCGCTGTCTCCCGGAAACCATTGCCGCAGCATGTCGGAGCTCGGTCTCTGGGTGTCTTCCATGACAGTTCCCCGGCGCACCCCGTTGACGATCACAGTCACGTAGCGGCGATGGTTGAATGGGAGGCCGAGTTGCGACGCCAGCCAGTAGGCGAACTGCTCGTGCTGGGCGGTATTGTCAGGTGTCCCGGTCAGGCCCGGCCACGAAAGAATGATCTTGGATGCACCGAGGAAGAGCTCGTCCCCGGAAAACCGGCAGGAGTAGTCGCATGGCCGACCGGTGGGACCATCGTAGTCGGGGCTGTTGAAGAAGCTGCCCGAGTAGGTTGCGCCGACATTGTAGATGGCGCGTTCTCCATTGGAGATAAAGGTCACATCGAGTGGCAGGTTGCTCGCCTTGGCCCGAGAACCTGCAATCCATTTACGGTGGGTGTCCCGCGTGAACCAGAGACGGTAATCCCCGAACCCGTTCGTCGCCGCGCCGTCTCCAAATCGGACAAGGCACTCTTGCTCCGGCACCTCTTCGGGAAATGTCCGAGCAGTGGGCGATAATTGGTGGCTGTCCATCGCTTCCACGGAAAACGCAACCATGCGCCCGGTGGATTGCCCGGGAATAGTGCCGGAAAAAATTCCGTCGTTGGCCCATTTGTCCGGAGCGATTCCATCGTCTACCATTTCAATAGCACCGGTAGCACCACCGCTGATGTCGACTCGATAGTTGAGGGTAACCTCTCCCACTCCGTCCGGATCGCTGACGGTGGCAGTCACCGTAACGGATTCGGAGGCATCGGGCAGAACGGGTGAGTGCGAGACCTCGCGAATCACCGGAGGAGCATTTTCCTGCCACCGGCTGTTGCGCAATCCAGGCGATCCCAGGTCTGTCGGCAGCTGCGCCGTACCGACCGCTTCCATGTAGTTTCCGTGCAGCCGGAGCAGAATCTCGGGATGCCCACGCAACCAGCGGATTTTGGCGCGCACGCTTGCTTGTCCGGGCGTCGCCAGCCCGCTCAAAATTGTCTGCCGGATCCGATTCGAATGGGTGTCGCCGCGGCCGGGAGATCTCACCAACAAGGCCCGGCTGTCGTTGCCTTCACCCGGAGCATCGACGTAGATCGACCCTTCATGGTTTCCTTGAAATACCCAGTTGGCTGTCGATTCGAAATCGCCGTTCCTCACCCGGTTGCTTGATCCCGGTCGAAAAAGTTCGACGTCATCGACCAGCATCTCTCCCGCGCCCAGCAGCATGATCTGGAACGATCTCGGCGTGAGACCGAAGATTCTGGTGATGTCTTCAGTAACCTCCACATCGGTCCATTCGGATTTTTGCGATTCATCGCTGTCTGCCCAGTTCGCGGCGAGGTCGTTGTTGCTGTGTGGATCGACCAATTCGAGGCTGCTACCACCACCGTCCGCCCACCGGCTCAAGCGGCTTTCATCCTGATAACTGACCTCGTCAACCAAGAGGAGTGGGGTCTCCGCCGGATCCACGGGGACTTGCCAGCCCGCTGGTCGCAAGAGTTGTAAGGACTTGCCACTGTCGGACAATTTTCCTTCATAGTTTCCGATCGAGTTTGCGACATTCAGGTGGGGATGACTTTGTCTGAGCCGGGCCACGTCTTTGGCGATGACGAAGTAGCCGGAGGATGGAATGGTGGCGCCTTCAGGAAATGTAAAATTGATTCCTCCGGCAACCTGCCACCCGCCGAGATTGACCGGATCTGGTGTCCGATTGAAGAATTCGAGGTACTCGTCTTCGGCCAAGCCCGAGATCGGATGAAACATGATTTCGTTGAAGACGATCGTCGGCTTGATGGCCGGGCCGTTTTCGGATCCGGAGGTAGCGTTTGCCAGAACTTGCCAGTTTTCGGATCCATCGGGAACCCGTCCAAAACTCGTTCCGACATCGTTTGGAAGATAGCGAATCGCATCGATTACTCTGGTGCCGTCCGGATTCGTTAGCCCGAGGAGGATCTGCCCTCCATCGAGCAGCAGGTCGGGGGCCTGTGCCTCGACCACGAGTCGCTCACCAGGCGCGAGACTTGTGTCTGGCTGGATCACGAAGGCGGTGTCGCGATTCACCGAGAGTCGCGCCCCCCCGATCTCGATTGTTGTCTTACCGCGATTGAATATTTCGACAAAACCAGATCCAACCTGAGTTGGATGACCACCGACCTCATTAATTACCAACTGGCTCCGGGGATCTGGATCTGGCTCTTCGGCGGCTCCCGGGGAACCATCGATCGAGCTGCTTGCGGCCCAGGCCATTGGGTTTGACTCACCATGTGAGGGGCGAGCCAGGACCAGGGAATGGCCGAGACCATCGGCAGCGAGTGGCCAGGGCGAACCATCCATGTAGGACACTTCCAGCAACAAGGCTCCACCGGGATTGCGAAGCCGCAAGGTTTCCCCTTCGTTAGAGAGCTGGCCCTCATAGGGGCCCAGCACATTCTCGATTCCAAAGACGGCTTCCACCGCAACTGGAGCTTTTGCCACAACGAGTAATCCACCCGCAGGGATAAGCGTGTCTGCGGGAAATTCGTAGTCCACGGCACCCGACAGGCGGAATCCGGAAATGTTCTCCTCCCACGGCTGCGAGTTGTGGAGCTCGATAAATTCACTTTCTATCCCATCTGGTTTCGCCTCCGGATGATACATAATCTCGGAAATGACAAGCGCGGTTCGTCGGCTGGATGGCCCCAGTGATTCACTTGCCACAATCACATTACAGAGGAAGAAAACAGACGTCGCAACGAACCTGATCGCTACGAGTTTGGAGCTGATAATCATTGCTCGAAACTAGCGCAACTGAGCAGAGATTAAATCCTAAAAATCGGCCAAGAAGTTCCGCAAAATGCCCCTTTCAATGCTGCTGGAATACAATATTCCTAATAAAATATGCCATTCATGTCAGGCATTTTTAATCCAGTCCGCGCGGGAATTGTGGAGGATTCCATGCTTTATGAATGGAGTGGGTATGGCTAAGCGACGGGTGAAATTCGTCGGGCGCGGCGCGGGCTTTGCAAGGCGCTGAGCCCTCTGCGAAGTTCTTGGGAGGTCAGATTTTTGGCGCGCTACCGATTGTTTTTATATCACGACGGTATGTCGATTGAGCCTGACCCGAGCCTGTCTCCATTTCAGATCGAAAGTAGGTCGCCGGAGACACCCCTAAATTTCTTTTTCACGATAAGCTTTCCATGGACCGCTCGGCAATCGCCCTGGTTTCTCATTTGTGACAAAGCAAAACCTTTCGACTACTGACTCAAATTGTCTCACGTTAACCCCTGTCTCCAATATGAATTCCAAGCACCCTCAAATAACCGAAGGCGTTGGTGTCATGTCAGGCACCTCATTGGACGGGCTGGATTTGGCGCACTGTCGCTTCGAGGAGAACTCTGAAGGTCAAGTAATCTGGAAGATTGTCTGTGCAGAGACCATCCCTTTGCCTGACTCTTGGAAGAAGCGACTTTCACAACTCCCTGAATCGAATGCCGCAACCTTTGCTCGCACCGACGTTGAATTGGGGCATTTCATCGGCGAACAGGTGGCTAAATTTGTGCAAGGTCACCAGCTTTCTCCGGAATTTGTGGCGAGTCATGGACAGACGGTTTTTCACCAACCTGATCAGGGATTCACGTCGCAGATTGGCGATGGGGAAACTCTGGGTAGCCATCTGTCGTGTCCCGTGGTGAGCAATTTTCGAAACAAGGATGTGGCATTGGGAGGACAGGGGGCGCCGCTGGTTCCGTGTGCGGAACGAGCTTTGTTTCCAGAGATCGATCTCTTTCTCAATCTCGGAGGCATCGCCAATATTTCGATCGGTGACTCCGCCTTCGATGTTTGTGTCTGCAACATGGCCCTTAATTGGTTGGCGTCACGGAGCGAACCCTCTCTCGATTACGACGCCAATGGCCAAATGGCCGAAAAGGGCGCAGTGTCCCAGGATCTCCTGGAGGGACTCGAGTCTATCGAGTGGTATCAAACATCTCCACCTCGTTCGCTGGGAGCAGAATGGTTTGAAGAGCAGTTACTGCCGATCCTGAACGATCCCTCACTCTCAATCGAGGACCGGCTGGCGACCTATTGCCGACACATCGCTTTACGGGTTCGTGATTCCTTGAAATCCAGCCAGGCAGCCGGTGAGATCCTGATTACCGGGGGAGGGGCGAACAATCTTTACCTGTTCAACGAATTGAAACACGAGTTCGCTTCCATCGGTGTGTTGGTGCAAGTTGAAGTGGACTGTCAGGTGATCGATTTCAAGGAGGCCTTGTCTTTTGCCTATCTGGGTTGGCTGACATTACAAGGTAAGTGCAACACCATGCCCAGCGTCACGGGTGCCCGAAGGGCCGCCGTTTCTGGAAGCATTCACTTGCCATCAGGGGGTGGTTTCCACTTGAGTCAAAACCTTGCATGAATGGGTATTTGGTGGCCTTTGGCATGATTGGGGCGTCTCTGTCTGGCGTGACCTTTATCTCGGTGCCGCAATTCTGATTCTGATAAACTTCCAAATTATTTCCGACCAAGGCCCCAGCCATGGAAATGGAGAAAAAGACATCAGCCACATCTTAAGAAATACTCACGAATACAGTTGCTGGCATCCGAATCGTGATATTTAAGGGGTAATTAAGATTTTATGGACATCAATGCACCCTGTATCTCATCAACCATCGATGAGCACGGCCCAATTCATGTTTACCAAACAAGAACCGGCCTAATTCTCAGCTTTGATGGGAAGATTTATCAGAGCTACATGAAGCTCAAAAATGTGAATGGATTAGCGCTTGATTACACTCAGGCAATGATGACCGGTTTGCTATTTATCCCCGTCGTGGAAACCGCCACGATCATGGGGCTGGGCGCAGGCTCAATGGTGAAGAACCTGCTCAGTAGCCTATCCGACTTGAAGGTGCACGCGGTTGAATACCGTAAAGAAGTGGTGAAGGTCGCGAAAAAATATTTTCACGTGCCCGATACAGATCGCCTTGTCATTCATATCGACGAGGCTGCGAACTATCTCAAAAATACCGACGTAAAAAGCGACATCATCTTTTCAGATCTCTACAGCTCGGAAGGGATGGATCCGCACCAAGTGCACTCATCTTACTTGCGCGATTGTAAAGATGCCCTCAATCAACATGGTGTCCTCGTACTTAATATCTGCCATACGGCACTGAAATCACAGGAAGAGGTAGATGGATTACTCGCACTCGAATTTGAAAATCGGCTCCTCAGTTTCGAAGTAGAAGGAGGCAACACGGTCGTAATCGCCTTCAAAAATGAGATTCCCTCGATCACAAGAGAGGAACTGCTTGCGAAAGCGCAATGCTTGCAGGTGAAGATGAACATTGAGCTGGAGCCTTATGCCCAACGATTCTGCGATGCGCAGGATTTATGAGGGTAACCGTTTAGAGGCCTAAGGGTGCCAAGCTATCCTGTTTTCTAGTCAGTCGGAGCCAAGGTCTTGCTCCATTGAGGGTGTTGGGTTATTCAGCGGGCCTTATCGACCTTATTTTCACGCTCTTGAGTCAAACCCTGTTCAGGTGTGTGAAGTGAAATCGAACACTGAAAAGGTAATTTACGAACCGTCATGAAAACGGGGTGAGTTCCATCATGAAGCAGAGAAAACGGGTCATCGAAAATGAGTGGAAAATTAGAATTGTTAGCGCCCGGTGGTGATGTTGAAGCCATTAAAGCCGCCATTGTCGCTGGAGCCAACGCTGTCTATTGTGGGCTGGATGCCTTCAATGCGAGAAACCGGGCCTCTAACCTCTCCATGGATGATCTCTATGGCGTCACTAGGCTTGCTCATCAATACAACTGTGAAGTCTTCCTGACTCTCAATGTAGTGATTCTAGAGCACGAAGTTCCAGTCCTCGTGAAGTTGTTAAACCAGGTTGTGAATAGTGGGATTGATGGCCTGATTGTCCAGGACATGGGTGTCTTCAATATTGTGAAGAAGTATTTCCCGACTCTTCACATTCACGCCTCGACTCAAATGACGACTCACAATGAAGGGCAAATCTTATTTCTAGGGAAACTTGGGGCAAATCGGGTTAACCTTTCTCGGGAATTGAACCTTCCTGAAATCACGAAATTGACGGCCCTGGCCCATGAAAATAATATTCTGACCGAGGTCTTTGTCCATGGGGCTCTTTGTATCGCGTTTTCTGGACAATGCTATTCGAGTTCAGTGAGCGTGGGGAACTCTGGGAATCGTGGTCGTTGTAGCCAAGCTTGCCGCGATAAGTATGAACCCACCGCGGCCGGAAATGAGTATCCCCTCAATTTAAAAGATAATTCAGCGATCTTTGAACTTCCGCAGTTGATCGAGGCTAAGGTCGATTCTCTTAAGATTGAGGGTCGTATCAAAGGGGCTCACTACGTTTATACCGTCACTGATACTTGGCGAAAGAAGATCAATCGCTTTGTCGAATCGGGAGAGATTTCTGGTGATGATTCAAACTTAAATAAAGTCTTCAATCGAAGTTTCACCAGTTCATTCCTCACGGGAAAGCTTTCCAAGGACATGTTCATCGATAGTCCGAAAGACTATAGTGCCAAGCATGCCCTTGAGAAAAGTGGAGCGATTACTGAGCAAGAGCGTCAAGGGGTTCAACAAAATCTCTATAATGAGAAACAGGCTCTCGGCGTCACTCTTGCTGATAAAGTAAAAGGCCTGAATATCGACAAGGCCAACTTGGTAATCTCAATCAAAGCCGAGCTCGGTGAGAAGCTGGTTTTCGCGGCCCAAACAGGGGGGAGAGATTTTGTCGTTACTTCAACTTCCCTTCTGCGCCCATCCAAAGATTCCTCGATTACGGCGGACCTGCTGATGAAGCGTTTGAAAAGTTTTAATAACGAAAGTTACCTCTTAACGGCGGTCGACGTCTCCCTTCTCAATGAAGGCTTAGGTGTTCCGTTTAAAGAACTCACGGCGATGAAGAGTGAGCTGGCGTTTGTTCTGAACGGATCGGTCGAGCTTGTCCCCCCGGTCGAAGTCCCCAAGCTTTCGCAAAATCCCAAAGTGGAAGCGTCTCCAAAACTCTCCCTTCTCATTAGTGATGAAAGAGATGCTCATCTATGTGATGTGACTGATGCGGACATCTACTTTAAAATTCCAGAAAGCTTGAAAAAGGGCTGTAATAAATACAGCGAAATTCTTCTTAGAAACCCAAGGTTCATTCCCTGGTTTCCGGCCGTGCTGATCGGGAAGGATTATCTTGAAGCCGTCAGGATTTTGGAATTAACAAAGCCAAAGAGAATCGTCACTAATAATTCAGGCGTGGCCTATAAGGCCTTTGAGATGGGGGTCGAGTGGATAGCGGGGCCATTTCTAAATACAACAAACTCCCATGCTCTGATGGAGATGCAGGAGGCTCTTGATTGTAAAGGCGCATTCATTTCAAATGAGATCAATCGTCATCAAATAAGGAATATTAGACGTCCAAAAAAATTCAAACTTCTCTATAGCATCTATCATCCAATCTTGATGATGACTTCTCGCCAATGTTTCTTCCAAAGAACCGTGGGCTGTAAAAAGGCGGCAATTGAAGATGACTGCATGTTGAGTTGCACAAAGGCCACCACGATTACGAATGTCAAAGGAATCTCTTTTGCGGTAGATAAGCAAAAAGGGGGCTACCCGAGTATCTACAATCACGAACAATTCTTAAATCTTGAAGCGGTGAGAGATTTTTCTGATCTCTTTGATGAATTCTTTATTGATTTGACTGATATTGGCTCGGGATCAAAAGAGAAGTTGGATAAAGTAAGACTTGTTCGGGAATTTGAGAAGTTCCTTGTTGATGAGGATCAAACAAAAAAAGCCCTCTATGACATGGTGGAGGTGAAAACAAATGCTCAATACGTGCAGGGTCTTTAATTCAAAAAGGTTGATGGTATCCCGGCATGATTCCCGTTTTGATAAACCAAATTTGCTGACTCTGAGGATTCTTGAAAACCTGCCTCCGCCGGGTGTTTTGTGAGTCAACGGAAAGCGATGGTCATCGTGTCGAACATGGGCCCGGACCTGACAATGTTTTTTCGAGTGCTGGCGTCAAGACAACCTTTTGTGAGCTGTTGCTGGGCGCCGCCACTTTCCCGACCAGTGTGGGGAGGAGAGCACATTCTCTTATTCGACTGGTGGGAATTTTCTTTTGAGTGGCGTCCTTGACGGAAGCCGGAGAGGGGGAGAGCAGGGGGATTTCTATGTGAAGCTACTCTTTCACCGCCTCTTCAACGGAGATCGTAAACAAGAGAGCTAGCGAGGCCCAGCTTCCCGCTGCCATTGAGATGAACTGATCCTTCTTGTGAGGGTAGCCACTCTCGTAATAGGTCTGAAACGGCTTGCTGCGACTGCGCACGTGCCACGAGCCGTCTTCTTTTTGTGTCTCTAACAAATACTTGACCCCCCGCTGGTAAACCGCGTCGTCGGCCTTCATTCCGCCACCTTGGTAGAGAGCGTAGAGAACCGAACCTGTTGCATAGGCATCGCTCGCCATCGTTGGAAGTTGGGCCCATCCGCCATCCTTTTGCTGTGCTTCGCGTAGCGTCTTCAGTGATTCCTTTATCACTTTTTGATCCGCCTTCAAATGATCCAGCGCCAATAGGTGGAAGACGCGATCCTCAGTTTCTTTTGCTTCGGATTTGAGCAACCACGCCAGGGCCTTCTTCTTCCGAACCGCAATTTTTTCGGCCTGCTCCACTGTTCCAAATCCGTCCACACCCTTGAGCGCCAGATACGTTGTGGTGAAGGCGCTCCTCTCGGTAGGTGGACGATTTCCGTTGCTGGGCCAGCGTTCGGCCTTTTGGTCGTGGACGAGATACCCACTGACGTATTCGGTCACCTCATTCGGCTTCCACCCTGCCTGCCGAAGGGACCACAGCGCGTAACCGGCCCGGGTGTATCCGCCGCCCTGCCCCTTTCCTTCCAGATACCGTTTCTTCCCTCGCGCTAAATCCGTCAAGGTGTGCTTCACCTGCGCTTTAAAGTTTTTTTCGTCGATGAGAAATCCTCGACGTCGCGCTTCCACGAAAGTGACCACCGGCATCGCGTGGCCATGACAGGTAAAGCAACGATTGTGCTCACTTGCGCCCGCGGTGGTCTTTTCTAGCAGAAGGATCGACTTTTCGATGGCAGACCTCACCACTGCTGGATCTGGACTACTCGTATCCGCCTGAAGGCTGGCTCCTCCTATCAAGCCACCCGATAGGCACACGATCACAGACATCTTCATCTTCATCAGAACTGATTCTCGGCTCATTCTCTATCGCTTCTCCATCGTTTTTTTTAAAGCCTCTGGCGCATCGTGGTATTCTTTGAGTGTAAAAAATAAGCCATCAGAACACTATTTCCCGAGCATAATGAGAATCTCCGTGACGAATTCTTCCTGCTTCCACGCGCCCGCGTGAAGCGTGAGACCGAGCCGGACAACGACGAGTTTTTCTTCGGGGATGATCGCCACGAATTACCCCTCGTGGCCCGGCACCGAATATTTGTGGTGCCGCTGGGGTATTGGTAGTGAGAACGCGGTGCATGAATGAGCGGTTTGGCGGCGGCATATCCGGACGCATCACCGCTGTGAAAGGTCATCGTGGGCTCTCCGAGATGCTTCTAGCGGGTTCCTTTGTGTGAATAGGGCGGCTCCTCTTAAAGTTCTACTTGTTCAAGAAGAGTTCACTCTGCACAACCAGATGAACCAGGTCGCGGAGGCGGTTCCCGTTCTGCTTCATTTCCGAGACGATCCGGTTTACTTCGCCTCGATCATCGGCTTCAAGCAGACGGCCGGTAGCATAGGCCAACATTTTCTCGGTGAGGCAGTGCACCACTTGTGGTTCGCGCTCCAGAAGCATCGCTTTGAATTCGACGAGATCTTTAACCTCGCGGCCGTTCGCCATGATCGCGGCGGGATCGATTGGCGCTACCTGTTTGGCTTTCTTGTCGATCTTCGGATAGTGGTCCCGCCACCGCCCGATCGGGTCAAAGCTTTCCAGCGCGAAACCCATGGGATCGATCTTCTGGTGACAACTACTGCAGGCCTGCTGGTTGCGGTGCATTGCCATCTGTTCCTTCAAACTTTTCACTCCACGGAGGTCTGGCGAGAGAGGTTCGACATCGGGTGGTGGAGGGGGTGGGGGAGTGCCGAGAATGTTTTCGAGGACGAACACGCCGCGGACAATCGGTGAGGTGTCGACCCCGTTGGCGGTCATGGTCATGATCGCGGGCATAGTCAGCAGTCCGCCACGTCGCTGATCTTCCAAGGTCACCTTGCGCAAGTTCTCACCAACGACCTTTTGCTTGTAGATCAATTCACCAAGGAGGTTGTTCATAAAGGTGTAGTCGGAATCGATGAAGTCGCGGATCGAACCGTTCCGCTCAAGGACGTCGCGGAAGAACGCGTCGACCTGGGGGATGAGATAGTCCTTCACGCGGAAGTAATGCCCATACGGTCCTCTCTTATCGGGCTCCATGCGTCCCAGCTCGTAGAGCTTCAACCAGCGCTCGGGGAAATGGCGGCCAAAGGCCGCGGCCTTCGGGTCTTTTAACATCCGCTCAACCTGTCGATCCAATTCTGCCCGATCCGACAGTTCGCCTGCACGGGCGAGCTTCATGAGTGCTTCGTCGGGCATCGACGACCAGAGAAAATAGCTCAGGCGCGAAGCGAGGGCGAAGTCGTCGAGCTTGCCGGGATTCTGTCGAAGATAGACGAAGTCGGGCGAACAGAGTATCGCGGCGTAGGCACCTTTCATCGCTTGCTGGCGCGAATTTCCGTCGGCCTCCAGCTGTGCCGCGAGATTGACATAGGGCTCTACTTCTTCGGGTGCAACCGGTCGCCGGTATGCCCGCTCGGCGAAGGAGCGAAAGAGTTTTTTAAAGTCTGCCTCTTCGATGTTACCGGTTCCGTAAAGTGCAGTGTGACTCTTGGGTGGCCACTGGCGGGAGACGGGCTCGATCCGGAAGCCGTGCACGCGAAGGGTCGGGCCGAGATAGCCTTTTCTAAATAGCGCCTCCGCGGCGGGCTTCTTAAACCCTTTTTGTTTCCGGTCAATCTTCTCATACTCCTCGGGATACCATTGTTCGAGCAGGACGTGGAAGGCGTTGTGTTTGAAATGTGGACCATTTTCCCACCCAATCCAGGCGCTCCATGGATCGTCGATCCAAGTCTCGAAAGAGAATGTCCGCTTCTTGCCATCACCGGGCAGAGTCCAGTGCTTGACTCGATGGTGTCGTGCTCCGCGTTTATGTTCGAAGCGCTCCAGATAGAGTCCGACTTCGAAGGGTTCATCGAGGTTCGTTCGTCCCTGGTGAACCAGCTTCCCTTCCTGGACGGTCCAGTTTCCCCACGCACCCTCCTTCGGATTGTGGGCGGAGACCTCAACGCTGATCCGATAGTTTGCCGGTCTGTGAATTCCACTGTGATATTTGTCCGGTCCGATCCGGTTGTAGCGATCCCAGCGCTGAAACACCTCGTCATAGGGATCGCCCTGCGAGCGCTGATACTTGCTGAGGCTATCGCCCAACAGTGATTTCACGGAAATGGGTGCGGTGAAAGTCTCCGCCTCGAAGGGCTTCTCGGGCTTGTTATGCGTTGCCATCTCGATGGTTTCCTCTGCGGCAGCGATCAGCATTTTTAGAAGGAAGTCGGACATCACCAACTCCTGGCCGATGGTGTCGAAACCCTCCGCCTCCTCGTCGTCCTGAAAACTCCGCGTTGGTTCGATGGTCTTCTGCGCAGTGATGCCGTTGCCGTTGAAGTCGTAGAGCCCTGAAGCGACGGTGGGTTCGAAATCCGGATGCTTGAGGTAAAACAAGTCCCGCAGCGTGTTGCGGATTTCGAACTTGTTCAGGCGCCGGATCACCGCCTGGCCTCCGGTGCTTTTCCGCGCTTTGTAGGCTTGCTGGAGCAGAGGTGTCAGGCTCTCAATCACCTTCGCTGTTTCCTCGGTAGGCGGTTGCGTTTTCTTCTTCGGCGGCATCTCACCCAAGTTGAGTTGATCTAAAATTCCCTGCCAGATTTCAAGGGTATTTAGATCAGTGAGATTAGTCCCGAGAGTGTCGTAGCGGTAGTCACCCTTCTGTTTTTTAGCCCCGTGGCATTCGAAACAGTATTGCTTGAGGAATGGTTGGTGGGATGACAGCGATTGGTCCGCACGCGCCACTTCACCGCAAGCAAGCAGTCCCGTTAGTAAGCAGAGTGTCGTTCGTCGCATCATATTTACTTTACTTTTTTTCGCCAACCGGAGGAGCTTGGGCATTGGGTGAAAAGTCCAGCGCTCGCAGGAAAATCCTTTCGGGCGCTCGGGCGAGAATCTTCCCGTCGCTTTCGGACTTCCGCCTCGCTTCTTTCCACGCGGGATTTGCGGCGAAGGCTTTCCAGTTTGCGTCCGCCTGGATCCGGCTAGCGTGATGAATGAGGTAGATAAGCGTGTTTGCTGAATCCGGAGTGTCGAATGGCGTCCAGTAGCCGACGTTATTCATACCATGTTGCTTGAAAATCGAAACAGTGTGATTCTGAAAACGCTGGTTGAGGCGTGCGAGCTTGTCCGGCTTCGTGACATAGGTGCGGAGCTCGAAGACCCCATCTGCTTGATCAATCTCGTCGCTAACCTGGGCCGAGTATTCGGTCTCTTTCATGAAGATACTGGTTGGTTTTTCCGCAAGCAGCCCTTGAAACTCCGGTTGGTCGAGCACGGCGTCCCACGCCGGGTCGTTATTGAACCGGGTCCAGTTCTCATAGGCGGCATACCGCGATGGATGCTTTAAAATGTAGATGAGGCGGCGACGTTTCTTCGCTGGCCCCTCGGTGGGCCTCCAATAGCCGATCGCTTCCAGTCCATGCTTTTTGAAAATTCGGTCGGTGTGCTCACGAAATCGTTTTTCCAGATGTTGCAAGCGATCTTCGTTGGCGGAATAGATTCGCAACTCGTAGACTGGGCCTTCCATCAGACGTTGGGTCGGTTTTGGTTCCGGCTCGGGCGGTAGGGCATCGCGAGCAAGTTTAGAGCCTAGCACCACCGACTCAGGGGCGTGGAAGATCCACGCCATGTTGTCGGAGATTTTAAAACTGGCATCGTGACCTGCGATGTAGATTTCGTCATCGCCGAAGGGTGATTTACAGAAGGTGCGCGGCGAAACCAGTAGTTGCTTCCCGACCTCGTAGCGATTGTTCACCTCCAGCACACGATAGCTCCGGTCAGCCCGCCGCACGGCATAGGGCGCCCCGGCATAGAGGGCGCTGCCCTTCCAGCGGAGATGGTTTTTCGGACCGCGGATATTTCCTTGGAACCCGATGATATGCACGGTCTCACCTGTCGCCGGGTCAGTGAATGGATAGATCATGTTGTGCGCGCCGAGCGTGTAGGTGACTTCAACTCCGAGGTGTTCCCTCATCAGATCAATGATCCGCACTTCGTCATGCAGCGTGTAGCCGCCCTTGCCATCGGGATCGAGTCGCTTGACTTCGCTGGCGGAACGCCCGCCCGGCGCCCAGATGAAGAGTAGCGAATCGCCCGCGCCATTCGGGTTGGGGACACGGGTCAGTCCGCGAATGCCACCCACATCGGTATCGGTGTCCTCGAACAGTTCGAAAATTTCGCGGTAGCGTGGCCGCTCGCCATCCATGCGTTGATAGATCGAATCGCCTTCGGAGAAAAAGAGCGAGCCGTTGGCCTGAATAATGCCCAGGGGGCGTGTCCGGAAGCTTCCATCAGTAAGGAAGGGATGCTCCAGGTTGCGGTCCCAACGTATTTGGCCGGGGGTTGAGGGATCGTAGACTCCGGAGATGATTCCGGGATTTCCAAGAGACATGAAGATTCGCTCTGTGCCGGTCACCTTGTCGCGGTATACCTCTATGTCACGGGGCACCCAGCGCACCCCTCCGGCACTCGAACCGTGCCTCACCAAGGTGTGCGTCCACTTTCCGGAGGCGTCGTCGCGCACCCACGCCGAAACGGCTCCACCGCGCTCGAAGTTCGCGCCCGCCGCCATTACCAGTAGGGTCTCGGGTTGGTCTAGTTTTTCCCCCTCCGCATCACGGGTGAAGGTGACCGATTTTAGGATGTTGCCCTTCATGTATTCGAGGCCGAGATCGTCGTTCGACTTGCCCATGTCCAATTCGACCTGCCATTGCGCCTCCGGGGCATCGAGTCGCAATACCTGCGCCGATTGTCGCTGCCCCTCCGGTGGGATGACCCAATGGGCATCGACCCAGTAGCCGTTGGATGCGAAGAGCATCCCTTTGTGTGAGGCGAGGTGCATCATCTCGGAACCTCCCGCCCAAGCCCCGTTGGCGTCCGGGTAACCCGCATCATAACTTTGAACCCAACACGCAGTTGGCTCGGGTTCGGCTGCCCCGCAAATGAGAACTTGTGGAAGGATCCCAGCGGCAATCGCCACCGCAATGAGCAGAGTATGCGGCCTTGATTTTTTCTTCAGGAATCTTGTCATTGCTCGTTCGAATGTCGTCGCATCAAATTCAAGCCCACTCGAGTCCCGTAAGTGTTCCGGTGCTGGTGCCGAACTGGTCCACCTCCAAGCCGAAATTTTGCAGCATGGACAGCAACAAGTTGCACGCTTTCACCCGTTCGGTTTTCCCCTCGGGCATGGCACGGTGATCGCCTAGTTTAAATCCACCACCGGCGAGGACGAGTGGCATGTTCTTGCAGGAATGAGTTCCTGTCGCCATGCCACAACCGAAGAGGATCATCGTGTGATCGAACAAGGTGCCGCCATTGATGGTATCTTCTTTACCCTTCAGTAGTTCGATGAGGTAAGCCATTTGTGCGATTTGATTTCCTTCGATGAGTTTGAGCGCTTCGGTTTTCTCGGGGAGTTCCCCGTGATGTGAGAAGCCGTGATAGCCGCCCTGCAAACCGAAGTCGCCATTGGCAAACCCGCTGGAGAGAGTCATGACCCGGGTCGAGTCGGTTTCGATCGCTAGGGCCATTAGTTCCATCATGATCTTCATTTCATCAGCGGTCTGCTGAGAAGGACGTGGTTCGGCCATCTCGGTTTTCGGCTTGGCCTGATCAAGCCAGGGTTGCTGCTGATCGATCTTCTTTTCTAGGCCTCGCACGGAATCGAGATACTCGGCAAATTTCTCTTGGTCCTGTTTTCCCAGCTCCCGGTTCAGGGCCTTGGCTCTCTCCATTACCGTGTCGAGAATGCTGCCATGTCGTTGCAGTCGCAAGCGCTCCTGTTTCTTTGCCTCCGCGGACTCCTCAAGGAAGAGCTTGCGATACATCGCGGTGACATCGATCGCGGGCACCTGCACTCCGGTGCGCGTGAAACTGGTCTGGTTGGATTCCTTCACCTTAAGTGTCATCGACGAATAGCGCGTAGCCGCTCCGACGAACTCGGCCGCCCTCTGGTCCATGCTGATGTTTCCTTCGGGGAAACTTGAGGCCATGTCCGGTCGGATCCCGTTCAAAAACGTCGGCACACAGGCATGCCCACCCGTGAGGCCGTGATCGAGGTTGGAGAAGACGGAGAAATCCTTCCGGTGCTTTTCCAAGGGCCGCAGGGTCGGCGGAAGCACATAGCCGCGTCCTGCCTCGGTAGGAAAGAATGCCTTCTGATAGATCCCGTAGTTGTTTGACAGGCAGACCATGCGCTTCACTGATTTTTTGCCTTCTGCGGCACGAGCGAGTGGCGTGAACGATTCCATCATCGGGAGGGCGATCGCGACTCCTCCGGCGCGCAGGAAATTTCTTCGGGTCAGTTGGGTTCGCATGGGAATTACTGTTGAGGTTTGCCTATTGTGGACGGAATTGGAGGAGGAGCCAATCAAGAACGAATACCCGGTTCATTCCTTTGTTTTATCGTGAAATACGATGAATCTTGTTCAATTTTTTTGGTCCCGTGAAAGATTGGAATGTCACCGCTGCGAAACGGGATGAAACCTTTCCTACACGGTGATCGTTATTTATTCTAGCCATGATGCCCCCTCCCCAGTAGCGATAGACCGTTATGAAGAGCCCTAATTTTATCAGGATTCCGTCCGGGGCCTGTGTCGCTGCTCTCACCGTGTTCGTTGCCGGACTAGCATCGGCTGAAGAGGGATCTCCTGAATTCGATCTGCGGGGGCTCTCAAGTCCGGAAGCAGTGACAAAGGATTCTGCCAAACCTGTCTCGTGGGCGCCGGGCGCGTTGCCACCGGAGGAAGCTGTCAAAGCGCTGATGCCGGGTGATGGTTTGGCGATCGATTTGGTACTTGCCGATCCGCTCATCGAACAGCCCTTGTTTTTGAATTTTGATGCACGTGGCCGGATGTGGGTGGTTCAATACCGCCAGTACCCCCACCCCGCCGGACTCAAAATTGTGAGCCGGGATAGCGTGTGGCGGAATGTTTATGACAAAGTCCCGCCGCCTCCTCCGCATTCACCGGGATCACCTTTTCGAGGGGAAGATAAGATTACGATCCACGAGGATACCGACGGGGATGGCACTTACGACAAAACGAAGACCTTCCTCGACGGGTTAAATATGGCCACATCGCTTGCACACGGGCACGGTGGGGTGTGGGTGATGAATCCGCCGTATCTGCTGTTCTATCCGGATAAAGATAGTGACGACCTACCGGACGGCGACCCTATCGTGCATCTCAAGGGATTTTGGTTGGAGGACTCGCATTCGATTTCGAATTCACTGCGTTGGGGACCGGACGGCTGGCTATACGGTGCGCAAGGTTCAACCGTTTCCGCGGATATTGTTATCGTAGGCAAGGACGATGGAGCGGAACCGATCCACACCCAGGGGCAGCAGATTTGGCGCTACCATCCGGAGGGGCGTGTTTTTGAAACCTACGCCGAGGGAGGTGGGAATGCCTTCGGCTGTGAGATCGATGAAAAGGGGCGTGTCTTCTCTGGGCATAATGGCGGCAATACTCGCGGGTTTCACTACGTCCAAGGTGCCTATCTACAGAAAAATTTTGGCAAACACGGTTCGCTTTCCAATCCATACGCATTCGGCTATTTCCCCCAGATGCCCCACCCGAATGTGGCGAGGTTTACCCACAACTTTATTGTCTACGAAGGAGGCTCGTTGCCGCAAAAATACAAGGGAAAGCTCATCGGGATTGACCCAATGAACCGTTATTTACCGGTAGCCGAGCGCGCTGTGGATGGGGCAACATTTAGAACGAAAGATGTCGCAGCCGTGATCGAGAAAGGCGGAGACCCATGGTTTCGCCCTGTCGACATCAAACACGGGCCGGACGGGGCAATCTACATCGCCGACTGGTATGACGCCCAGGTAAACCACTACCGGAATCACGAGGGCAAGATCGACAAGGAGAACGGTCGGATCTACCGCGTTCGGGCGGCCGAGGGGCACCAGACGACAGCCCCGTTCGATCTTCGTGAGAAATCGACATCGGAACTGATCGAGTTGTTGAAGCATCCTAACCGCTGGTACCGTGAACAGGCGCGCAGGCTCATCGGTGACCGCAGGGATGCCACCGCGATCGGTGGATTAAAGGTGGCTTTTCTTAACGCTGATGGACAGGAAGCGCTCGAGTATCTTTGGGCGCTGAATTTGAGTGGTGGATTTGAGGAAGACTTGGCGGTGCAAGCTCTCGATCACGTAGATCCATATGTGCGCACGTGGACAGTGCGTTTGTTAGCAGACAACCATACGGTATCCGGCACTACTGCCGAAAAATTAGCGTCGCTGGCCAAGGGCGAATCCCATGTTGAGGTGAGAAGCCAGTTGGCAGCTTCTGCAAAGCGCCTTCCGACAGCGGCGGCGCTCCCGATTGTTGCCGAACTCCTGAGGCATGACGAGGACGTAAAAGATCGGTATCTACCGCTGCAAATTTGGTGGGCAATCGAGTCCAAATGCTCGTCCGACGCCGACGCGGTGGTCGATCTCTTTGAGGACTCTACCCTCTGGGACCGCCAACTTGTAAAGGATCACATCCTCTGGCGATTGATGCGACGGTTTGCCGCCAACGGGAAGCGCATTGATATGGAACGTTGCGCCCGCCTACTGGAATTATCACCGGATACCGGGAGCAAGAAGCGTCTGATGGAGGGCTTCGAACAGGCCTACAAGGGCCGCGCACTGACCGGTCTGCCACCGCGTCTGATCAAGGCCATCGACGGCGCAGGTGGAGCGTCGATGACACTGAGGGTTCGCAATGAGGAGAAGGCTGCGATTGATGAGGCGCTGAAAATTTCCGCAAATAAAGAAGGTTCACTTACCCACCGCGTCACCTTTATTTCTCTGTTTGGCGAGATTGATGTGCCCCGCAGTGTGCCAGTCATGTTGTCTGTTCTCGACGACGAGCAAGCGACTGTGCGCCATGCCGCGCTCACCTCCTTGCAATCGTATCGGGATGAAAAAATCGGCAGCGAAGTGATCAATCGCTATAAGGGTTTTGATGGGGCGACCCAAGAAGTCGCACGCACCCTGCTCGCAACCCGGGCCAACTGGTCGTGGCAATTGGTGGAGGCGGTAACCGCGGGGCGGATTGACAAAGAGTCATTCCCTGGTGAACAGGTGGCGCAAATCAGGCTCCATCAAGATGCCGCCTTGCAGGCAAAGGTCGAAAAAGTGTGGGGCGAACTGCGTGCTCCAACGCCCGAGTATTTTCAGAAGGAGATCGACCGCATCCATGAGATTCTTAAAGAAGGTAAGAGTAATCCCTACGACGGGAAACCGTTATTCATGAACAAATGTGCAGCCTGCCACAAGTTGTTTGCAGACGGCGGTAGCATCGGTCCGGATCTCACCGGGTACCAGCGTAAGGACACCGGGAACATGCTCTTAAATATTGTTCATCCAAATGCGGAGATCCGGGAGGGTTATGAGAACTACGTGGTTACGATGAAGGATGGTCGCGTGATCATGGGCTTTAAAGCAGACGAGGACAATGCGATCATGGTGATTCGTGGCATGGATGGGCAATCGATCTCTCTGAAACGGGAGGGCATTGCCAAGATTAATGCCATCGGAAGCTCCCTGATGCCACAGGGCTTGTTAAACGGGATGAGTGATCAGCAGATTCGCGATTTCTTTGCTTACTTTCGCACCACCCAACCCTTGGTGGGAGGAAAGCGCTAGATCGGGATCTCGCTTCCTGCGTCGCGGGCTCAATAAAAATCGCATAATTTTGAAGCGTTCGTGTTGAGCCAATGAATGATGAGACCGAGCAATGCAAAGGGCATCCTTTTCTTAATGTGCACAAGGCCAACGCGCACTTCCGAGCCACTGTTGCCCCAGAGCGCGGCCAACTCGGTCCAGCCGGTGTGCAGGTCCCTCAGAGTCAGACTCCAGAGGAATTCCCCGCTACTGCTTCCTCCGCCATGGCTCACCGTGTCGGCCTCCAGCCAGCCCGGACGGTCAACTTCCTGCGGTCCGCATTCACCAAACTTCTTTAGCGATATGAAAGGAATTCATCTTCTTTCCCAGTAATGTATAAATCCATCCCTGTCCGATCCATGCTCACTATCCCATCAAGTAACGGAGAAGCCTTTTGCGACGGCCACACGCGCCGCGGGTTTCTCAGAATCGGGTCCCTCGGGCTCGCAGGAGCGATGCTCCCGCAACTCCTTCAAGCCGAGGCGCAGAATGTCGGCAAAGCTCGACCTCACAAGGCACTCATCAATATTTTCCTGGCGGGCGGTCCTCCGCACCAGGACATGTTCGATCTCAAGATGGATGCCCCCTCCGAAATTCGCGGAGAGTTCAAACCAATAGCCACCAATGTCGATGGCATCGAGATCTGCGAACTGTTCCCACAGCTCGCCAAGATGATGGACAAATTTTCGGTCATCCGCTCGATGGTCGGCGCGCACGGTGGACACGACGCTATTCAGTGCCTAACCGGCCGGACCCCGCGCGGTCCACAACCTCCCGGGGGCTGGCCCAGCATCGGGAGTGTCGTTTCAAAACTCCAGGGCCAGGTCCATCCCTCGGTTCCGTCCTTTCTCGGTCTCTCTCCCAAGTGCGGTCACGATGAGTGGGGCGACCCCGGCAAGCCCGGTTTTCTTGGACCCTCGCACGCCGCCTTCGCACCGTTCCGGGGGGGCGGAAAAGACGACATGTTGCTTGACGGGATCAGTCTCGAACGCCTGCAGGATCGCAAGGCTCTCCTCGGTAGCTTTGACCGCTTCCGCCGCGACGTCGATTCATCTGGCGCGATGGAAGGAATGGATGCCTTCACTGAACAGGCCTTCGGTGTTCTCACCTCCAGCCGCCTCGCCGATGCCTTCGATTTGAGTAAGGAAGATCCCAAAACGGTGGAACGTTACGGCAAAGGAACTGAAAAGCTCACTGCAGACGGCCCCTGGAAACGACTCGATCAATTTCTCATGGCACGCCGTCTTATCGAAGCCGGAGCTCGTTGCGTCACGCTCGGCTTCAGTCGCTGGGATTGGCACAGCGGCAACTTCAAGCGGGCCCGCGAAGACTTTCCGCTCCTCGACCAAGGGGTCAGTGCTCTCATGCAGGATCTTGTCGATCGCGGGATGGACAAAGACGTCACGGTTGTCGTGTGGGGCGAGTTTGGGCGCACCCCGAAAATCAACCCCCAAGGCGGACGCGATCACTGGCCGAAAGTCTCGTGCGCACTCGTTGGCGGCGGTGGCATGAACAACGGACAAGTTATCGGTGCCACCACGCGCGACGGCGGGGAAGCATCGGAACGCCCTGTTGAGTTTCAGGAAGTCTTCTCGACTCTTTATCACAACCTCGGAATCGACGCGCGCCGCACCACCATCGACGATCTTACCGGACGACCCCGTTATCTCATCGAAAACCAGTTCGCGCCCCTCCCTGAACTCGTCGGATAATCGCCACATGAAAATCCTAACCATCTTGTCCTGTGGCATCTTTTCCACAGTAATCCTCGCCACTGCCCAGCAGGATCAGGCTCCCGCTGAATCCACAGCGGTCCCCGCATTTACCCTCGCTTGGAGCAAGGCCGAGCCAATTAAGCTCATCGGCCCGCACGCCACGTATCAACTTGTCCTGACTGCGAAATCGACCATCGGGGCAGATCATGATGTGACTCATTCCGCGAAATACGGAGTCCTGCCAGAGGGCATCATTGATATCGACCCGAGCGGATTCGTGAGAGCTTACGGCGATGGCACCGCGACCGTTACCGCCACCACTGATGGAGTTGCCGCTGCTCCCTTCACCATCTCGGTGCAGGGTTTTGGCAAGAGCATCCCGGTCAGCTTTCCCAACGACGTCGTTCCAATTTTCACCCGCTTCGAATGCAACAGCGGCGGGTGCCACGGCAAAGCCGAAGGCCAGAATAGCTTTCGGCTCTCTCTCCTTGGATACGAGTCGGCCGAAGACTACGAATACCTCGTCAAGGAGTCACGAGGGCGCCGTATCTTTCGGGCCGCTCCCGAGCACAGCCTGCTGCTCCTTAAGGCCAGTGGCGAACTTCCCCATCGGGGTGGTTCCCGATTGGAGAAGGACAGCGATGCCTACAAACTCATCGTGCGCTGGATCCAACAAGGCCTCCCTTACGCTCCCGAGGATGATCCCAGCGTGACACGGATCGCGGTCTTCCCGCAGGAATGCCTCACGCGCCCCGAAGCCCGCCAACAACTGCAGGTCACCGCGCACTTCAGCGACGGCAGCACCCGCGATATCACGCGCAGTGTGCAGTATGAATCAAAAGACGACGAGATGGCAGTGGCCGATGAACACGGAAGGGTCACCATGAAGGAGCGCACCGGCAGCACTTCTATTATGATTCGTTTCCAGGAACACGTTGACGTCTTCCGCGCCACAATCCCCCTCGGAGCTCCTATCGACAATTTTCCGGCCCCTACCAACTTCATTGATGAACGCATTCTTGCTAAGTTGAAGACCCTCGGACTGCCTCCCTCCGATCTCTCTGATGAGGCCACTTTCGTGCGGCGCGTGACTCTCGATATCGCGGGTCGTCTCCCGACCCTCGCCGAATCCGATCTCTTTCTCGCCGACCCCGACCCCGCCAAACGGGCCAAACTCATTGAAACCCTCCTCGGCAGTCCGGCCTATGCCGACTACTTCGCGGGGAAGTGGTCCGCTATCCTTCGAAACAAGCGCAAGGACGACAGCCAGAAGCGCGGAACCTACGCCTTTCATTCCTGGATCCGCTCCTCGCTCAACGACAACCGTCCCTACGACGAGGTGGTGCGTGAACTCATCACGGCCACCGGGGAAGTGGGCCAGTCGCCTGCGGTGGCCTGGTATCGTTCGGTGCGGGAGAGCAAGGAACAGATGCAGGATGTCGCGCAGGTTTTCCTTGGAATTCGCATGCAGTGCGCGCAGTGCCATCACCATCCCTACGAAAAGTGGAGCCAGGACGACTACTACGGCTTCGAGGCCTTTTTCTCCACCATCGGTCGCAAGCCCGGCGAGCAAGCAGGAGAGGAACTCATCTACCACAAACGCGGGAACGCTACAGCTCAGAATCCCCGTTCCGGCCTCAGCCTGAAGCCCACTCCGCTCGGTGGAAAACCCCTCGAACTCGCCTCCCATCAAGACCCGCGCCAGCCGCTCGCGGACTGGTTGGTGGCTCCCGAGAATCCCTTCTTCGCGCGCATGCTGGTGAACCGTTACTGGAAGCACTTCTTCGGCCGCGGCCTAGTCGATCCGGAAGACGACTTGCGCGTCACTAATCCCGCCACTCATCCGGCTCTCCTCGACGACCTCACCAAGCACTTCGTAACGAACGGCCACGACCTCAAGGATCTCGTGCGCTTGATCTGCAACAGCCGAACCTACCAACTCAGTTCCATTCCGAACGAATACAACCGCGACGACCGCCAGAACTACTCGCGCTTCTACCCGCGCCGCCTCCCGGCCGAGGTTCTTCTCGACGGCATCAATCTCGTCACGAATTCCCAGGATAAGTTTGGTGGCCAACCGCAGGGCGTGAGCGCGGTGCAGCTTCCCGACGACCGCTTCACACGTGACTCCTACTTCCTGTCTGTCTTCGGCCGTCCTGACATGAATAGTTCGTGTGAATGTGAGCGCACCTCCGACGTAAACCTGGCGCAAGCTCTGCACCTCGTGAACTCCAAGAACATCCGGAATAAGCTAGCCTCCGACCAGGCCCGCGCCGCGATGCTCCTCCAGAACAAGAATCTTGGTGACGACGATCGCGTCGCGGAACTCTACCGCCACGCCTTCTCCCGACCACCGACTCCGGAAGAGCTCTCGACCGCCCGGGAGTTTCTCCTGCGGAAGCACGCTCAAGCGCAAACGGTCGAGCCCAAACCATCTCCCGAGCAAGTCAATCGCTCCGCTTTCGAAGACATCATCTGGGCTCTCCTCAACACCAAGGAGTTCCTTTTTAATCATTAGCGCGCTGATCACAGGCTGCTCAATCACGCGACGCATATGACGACGACTGCCACAATTATCCGCAGGTTCCTGGTCGCCACCGTGGCAACGAACCTGGTGTCCGCGCAACTCCCTTTCCCTCATTTTCGCTCGATCCACCCCGTCGGGGCTAAGGCCGGCACGACCCTCGATGTCAGCATCGCAGGCTCCGAACTAGATGGGACCAGCGGTCTCCTCTTTTCGCATCCCGGCCTGAGTGCGGAGCGAGTCATTGTCCCCGCGGCAGAGTTTCAGCCCGAATATCCCGATCCTTTCCGCTTTCGCCTCACTGTTGCGAACAATGTTCCGCCCGGTCAGTATGAAGTGCATGTTAAGACGCGCCTCGGCCTCAGCGGCCCCCGTCCATTCGTGGTGGGAACGCTAGAAGAGCTCGCGGAACCCGGCACCAACAAGAAGGCCGCCGATGCCTTAACGTTGCCGGTGGGAGTCGTCTTGAACGGCCGCGCCGATGGCGATTCCATCGACTACTTCCGCTTCGAGGCAAAGCAGGGACAGCGTCTCCTGATCCAATGCTGGGCCGAGCGCATCGACTCCCGCATGGACGCGACTCTCGCAATCGATGACGCAGCGGGTCGGGAGCTCCTCAGTGACCGCGACACCCTTGGGCGTGACCCGCTGCTCGATTTTACCGCACCGGCAGACGGAGTCTACCTTCTCCGTGTTTATGATTTCACATTTGGCGGCGGCGATGAGTTCTACTATCGACTCCTCATCAACGACGCCCCGCATATCGACTTAATTGTTCCACCGGCTGGGACCCCTGGCTCGATATCCAAGTTCAAGATTTACGGCCGAAATCTCCCCGGAGGAAGTAAGGGAGAGGGACTTCGCCTTGGATCTCACGAGCTGGAGTCGTTGGAAGTCGAAATTCAAATCCCCGCCCAATCTCAATCTGCCGAACCTTTCCGGCCCGTCCGTGAAGCCCTTCTACCGGGATTCGACTATCGACTCGAAGTAAATGGCGCTTCCTCAAACCCAATTCGAATCGGTTTTGCGGAAGCCTCCATCGTTAGGGAAACCGAATCAACCGAGGACCAATCTGTTTCCATTCCCGCAGAGATCCACGGAAGTTTTGCTCGTGCCGGCGATACCGACCGCTTCCGCATCGAAGCAAAAAAAGGCACTCCGTTGTGGATCGACTGTTTCGCCGAGCGCCTCGGAAACGCCAGCGATCCACTCCTCATTATTGAGCGTCTTAAAGTCGATGCCAAAGGCAACGAACAATACAGCGAGGTACAGTCGAGCGACGATGGCGGCAATCCGGGCGGCCGTTACTTTCCACTTTTAACCCGCGATCCGTCCCTGCGCTTCTCACCGCCGGAAGATGGCATCTATCGTGTCACAGTCATGAATCAGACCAGCTCCGGCGGTTCAGTCAGCCTCTATCGACTCGTGATTCGTGAACCGCAACCCGACTTTGCGCTCGTCGCCACAGCCTGGAGACCCCATCGCGAATCAAAGTTGTTGCAACCTGTTCCGACTCTACTCCGCAAGGGTGGGACTGCCGCATTTCACGTTATTGTGATCCGGCGAGATGGCTTCCGCGGAGAGATCACTCTCAGCGCCGAAAATCTCCCGGGCGGAGTCACTTGTTCTCCAATGCGAATCGCAGAAGGACAGGACAGTGCAATTCTCATTCTAAGTTCTGCGGAAGACGCACCGGCATGGAACGGCTTCATCATGGTGCGCGGCAAAGCCGATGACAAGATTCGTGAGGCACGGGCCGGGACGATTTCGTGGGCGGTCGGCAATTACGAGATCGATCGAATCCGTCCACACCTTGCCTCCCGTCTGCCGCTTTCGATTTGTGCGGCAGAGAAGGCTCCCGTCGGGGTGCAGCGGCCAGAAAAAGTTGATTGGGAAGTCGAGCTCAACGGCAAACTCGAATTTCCGATCAAGCTCCTCAAGAAAAGCGGAGTGAAGGGCGACTTCGTGATTCAGCCCGAAGGAACGTTGTTTCTAAAAACCCCACCCCAGCTCAAGATCAAGGAGACCGATTCGGAGGGAGTCCTCGCCATCACCTTCGCCAAGACCGCCGATTTTCCAGTGGAACCCGGCGTTTGGCAATTCGTATTGCGGGCCGATGGCATCGTGAAGTATCGCAATAACCCCGGTGCCGCGGATCGAGCCGAAGCGGATCGCAAACGCCTCGCGGAACTCAAAGTGCAGTTGGATCAACAAGCAAAGGAAGCCCGCGCCGCCGTTGAACCCGTCAGGCAGGCTTTGATGAAAGCTGAACAAAACTTCCAGAGTGCCCGCGCCGAAGCTCAGTCCGAACTTGAAGCGATCGTTACTACAACCCGCGCCACGCTGCTGATGACCGAGAAGGTAGCCAAGGATGCTGAGGAAAAGACCAAGCGAGTCAACAACGAGAAGAGCGCGGCGGAGGCGCGCGCCAAAGCCGCGATCGAACGCGCCAAGGAACGCGACGTGAAGATCTCGACATACTCACTGCCGATCACGGTAAGCGTCACAGCCCCAGCCCCAGCTCCAAAAGAGGAAGGAAAATGATACGTCACTTTATCGCTACTCTCGTTTTAATCGGCCTGATCTCCGCGCAGGAAACCCCGCTTCCTGTCGCTGATCTGCAGCGCAACACCATGGTCGACTTCACTAAGGAAATCGTCCCCTTTCTTAAGAAGAATTGCTTCGCCTGTCACAACGGAAAAAAGGCCAAAGCTAACCTCAATCTCGAATCGCCACAGGCCATGATTACCGGCGGTGACAGCGGTCCCTCCCTCGTTCCCGGTAAGCCAATGGAGAGTCTCGTTTTTACTTATTCCGCGCACCTCGAAGACGATCCGATGCCGCCGGCCAAGAACAAGTCAAAGGCCCTCGACCTCACTCCTGAGCAACTGGCCCTCTTGAAACTTTGGATCGCCCAAGGCGGAGTAGGAACCTCCGCCGCCGTCCTAGCCGGACCAAGTAAATGGGAAGATCTGCAGGGCGTTAATTCGATCTACGCTACCGCCATTACGGATGACGGACGCTTTGTCGCAGCGGGACGTGGTAACCGAATCCACCTCTATGACCTGCATCGCGGCGCGTTCGAAGCGGAGTTAGTCGATCCCGAACTGGGAACACCAGCTGCGCACCACGACAACGTCCACTCCCTTGCTTTCAACCGTGACGGCCTTCTCGCCTCGGGAGGATTCCGGACCGTGAAACTTTGGTCCCGGAGAGGCTTCCCGGCCCGGATCGGTAGACTTCTTCCGGAAGCGCCCACTATCCTCGTTGCCAGCCCAAATGGTGAATCGCTTGCGACAGGCGATGGCAAGGGAAACCTCCTCCTGCACTCGCTCGCTCAAGCGACTGAAGTCAAAACCGAGGGGAAACACGCAGCGGCAATCCGCGCAGCGATTTTCACGGCGGACAGCTCCACTCTTTACTCGCTCTCCGATGACAAAATCCTTCTCCGCAGTAGTGCAACCGACCCGAAGAACTGGAAGACGATCAAGTCCCTCCCTGAATCGACATCTCTGGCACTATTAGAGGGCGAACAGAAGCTTGCGGTAGGAGGCGCAGATGGCGTGATTCGCATCATTCCGGTCGCAGCCTTCGAGCAATCGGTCGATACCGAAGTAAGCCCCCCGCTTGAACTGAAAGAGCATGGAGCGAAGATCACTTCCCTCCTCGCCTTCAATCTAGAAGGCAGACAGTTTCTCTCGGCAAGCGAAGATGGCACTGCTCGTCTTTGGGATCAAGCAGGCAGGCCACTTAGCCAATTCAACCATGGTTCCCCGATTACTACCCTCACTGCGCATGCCGGAGCAAATCGTATCGTAACAGCCGGAGCAGATGGCATCGTGCGGGTTTGGGACGCGGCAAAGGGAACCAAACTCGGCGAACTGAACGGCGATTACGACTTCGAGATCCGCCGGTTAGCTGCAATCCGGAGCCGTGACGTTGCAAAACGTGTGTCAGACTTGCGTCGCACGCAAGTCGAAGCAGGCGACAAACGGTGGACCGAACTCCTTGAACACACCAAGAAACAGGCTGAAGCTCTGAATGCTGCTTTGAAGGAATTCGAAGCAAAGGAAGCCACACTTCCCAAGCTCCGGAAGGAGGACGACTACGCACGGAACGAAGTGACCCAAACCGAGAGTGCTACCGATAAATCACAACTCGGCGCGGCACAGGGACGCGCCAAAAAGGCCACCGAAGCCCTCCAGAAGGCCGAGGCCGAACTTACCGCGGCCAGGCGCAAGCACGCCGGCGCACAAGGCAATCGCGAGCTCGCCGTACGCGACGGAACCAAGGCCGCCGAGCGACTTCTTTCGGTGCAAGCGGCCTCCATCGAGGCCGATGGGAAACTCGCCACCGCGGAGGAATCTGTGAAGAAGCTCGAAGAGGAGGCTAAGACGATCGGATCGGGCGCGGTGCGCAGTCTCGCCATCTCGGCCGACGGCACCACCCTCGCCGCCGGGACGCAAAAGATGGGGGTACGGTTTTGGTCACTTGCCACGCTCCAACCACTTGACACCCTGCAAAGAGGCCGCGACACCGCGAGGGTTGTCTTCACTCCCAACGGAGATATCATCGCCGCCTTCGCGGACAAATCCCTTTCTCGCTTTGCACCAGCTTCGTGGCGCAAGATGCGCCAGATTGGTGACGGCACCAGCGCCAAACCCTTCTCCGGACGCGTCCTCGCCCTCGCTTTCCATCCGCGTGGCGGACTGCTCGCCACCGGAAGCGGAATCCCTTCGCGGAGTGGCGAACTCAAACTCTGGAACGTGCACAATGGGACCCGGCAAAACGAGATTACCAAGCCACACGATGACACCATCACCGGCCTGGCCTTCTCACCGGATGGAGAGCAGCTCGCCACGGCCTCCACCGATCGATTTGTGAAAATCCATCGTCTCGATACCGGCGCGCTCCTTCACAAGATGGAAGGTCACACCAATCATGTTCTTGATGTCGCGTGGAGTGCCGACGGTCAGACGATTGCGTCGGCCGGTGCAGACAAGGTGACAAAACTATGGAGTGCCGAGACCGGCAAGCAAACAAAGTCAGAGGGCGGATACCGGAAGGAAGTTACCTCGATAGAGTTTCTCGGAACCAGCAATGCTCTCCTTAGTTCCGCCGGCGACAAGACAGTGAAGGCTGCGGGGCAAAATTTGGGCGGAATCGAAAGTTTTATTTACACCGTGACCACCCCTCCCGATGGCCGGATCATCGTCGCTGGCGGCGAAGACGGCTTCCTGCGCGTATGGCGCGCCAAGGATCGCAAGCTGCTATACTCCTTTCCCCCTCCGGAGAAAGGAGCCAGCCATTGAGAGCGATGTCCCGTTCCAAAGCTTATTTGCCAGAGGGATCGGATTCTCTCGTCTCTCCTGCCGTGTTTTTCTTTACTTTTGGCTTCTTCGTAGGACGCACCAGTTCGAGTTCTCCGCCTTCACCTGTCTCCTTCATGGTAAAGCCAAGGGTCAGCGACTTCCTGTCTACGACCTTATGAGAGATTTTGAGCTCCACGTTCTGACCATCGGCAGTGGTCTGGGTGAGATCCAAAATCGCGACGCCATCTTGGGCTGACCAGGTTCCACGGCCAAACTCCCCCTTTGAGTTTACCCCCATGTGGATGACCTTTTCCGATCCCTGATCGTAGACAATGAGCGCAGAGGAATTGCTGTCTTCCGTCTTGAGGATCAGTTCCACTGCGTGGCCCTTGATCTTCCACTTGTAAGTGATTTTGAACTTTTCTCCATTGGTGTCGGCATCGACCCAGGTGCCTAATATTTTGTCAGTTCCCTCGGCCTTCATCACGTCACCAAGTGTCTCCGCTTGGAGGTTGGAAGTTGTGAAATTGATCGAGAGGGCGGCAATGGAAAAGATTGTGGCGAGTTTTTTCATGATTCTAGATATTGGAATGTATTTTTATTTTGGTTGTTTCTGATATAGTTCTGATTTTAAGGCGGAGAGACGGTGAAACTTCTAGCGAAGTTGGTCAAGCGATCTTGTTACCGCGCCAGTGCGGGATCTACGACGTTGGCCAGGGTGTGGGCATTGCCTTACGGTAATTGATGAAGGGAAGCGTGGATGACGCGCTTGATTTTGTTTCCGAAATCGCAGGAGATCTCCATGCCCCAGGTTGGCTCTAAGTCGGGGATAGTGAGGATTGCTTGCTTGCCGGAGATCGTCACTTCGGTGATTTCCAAGGCGTGTTCGTCGTAGTGTTTGGACCCGTAGTTGGCGGTGCGCTTGAGGTTCCATACTTTGACCTTGAAGTTGGCCTTGGCAGGGAGAGGGTCACTGAAGATGATCTTGTATTTGCCTTTCGAGGCTTCCGTTTTGACCGGCAGGTAGCTTGGCTTTCCGGTTGCCCGGATGCGGCAAAAGGAACCGTCGGCCTGACGGCTACCGGCCCAGGCGAACATCCCGGCGGCGTAGAGTTGCTTGTTGACGGGATGAAAGCGCCCACGGTGAAGGCCGGAGGGAGCGGCCTCGATGGGGAGGGCGCACATCCCGCCTTGAGCTTGACCGTTTAGCACTTCGTGCGGGACGGTGTAGACTTTGCCGTAGCCGTAGCTGAGGTTGAGGAGGGTGCCGTTGAGGGAACCCCATGCGGCATCTTCTGGAACCCAGAGGAGTTCGGCGGGGGAGCGGTCGAAGGCGTTGGTGATCCAAGTCAGCGGCTGCTCCATCGCTTCATCAGAGCTGTCGGTGACGTTGTGATAGCCAAACATGTTGCCATAGAAGCCACCTTCCTTGACGTAGTTGATTCGGTTCTTCGGGTTCCAGTGGCCTTCTTGATCGGTGACGATCCAGGTGCCGTCCGGGTTGAGGCAAACTCCGTTGGCGGCGCGGAATCCACTCGCGACGATCTCGGTGGTCGCGCCATCCGGGCTGACGCGGAGGAGCGTGCCGTGGTGGGGGACGACGGCCTTCCTTGCATGGCGTGCCGACTTGGCGTAGTAGAAGTTCCCTTTCGCATCGGTTTGCAGGCCCATCGCAAATTCGTGGAAGTGTTCGGTGACCTGGTGATCGTTGTTGAAGGCTTCCACGTAATCGATTTCCTCGTCGCCATTAAGGTCGTGGAGGCGGGCGAGTTGGTCCCGGCAGGTGACGTAGATGGTGTTATCGACAATTTTTAGGCCGAGAGGCTGGAAGAGACCGGTGCAGATACGGCGCCACTTAAGTTCCTTGAGGTCGCCGGCTACGCCATCGACGAGCCAAACATCGCCGAGCCAGGTGCAGACGGCGGCGCGGTCCGGGTTCTTCGGGAAAAAGTCGAAGCCCCCGAGGCGCATCCAGGAGTTCCAGGGGTTATCGTCTTTGTTGGGGATCGTGAGGGTGTCGTAGGCGAAGGGATCATCGTCATTGCCGAGTGTTCCCACAGTGATGACCGGTTCGGGGTATTGGGCTGGTCCACCTTTCGTCAATGGCGTCAGAGCGGCAGGTTCGGTGAGGGCCGCGCTGAGTTCGGCAGCTTCTATGTTGCCGAATCCGAGAATGAATCGGGCAGGAGTGGCGGAAGCGGGGATGCGGAGGTAGACGCCGTCGTCCTTACGTTCGAGGCTCACGCCTCCGGTGCCCTTCAGGGCCACGGAAAATCCATCCTCGGGAGGAGTAATCCGACTAAGGAGGTCGTGAGAGGATTTAGCGACGTTCAAGGTGCGGGTGAAAACTTCTTGAGTTACTCCAGTGAGTAGGCCGGGGAGTTCGAGAATCTCGGTCTTGCCGACACGGTAGTGAATGATCGTCTGGTGGTCGTATCGGTAGCGTCCAAGGTAGCGCACCCAATCTTGGGGAAGGGGGCCGTAGTGGCGATTGTCACGGCCAATGACGCGTTCATCTTCCCAGGAATTTTTGGTGGGGTGTTCCCACGCGGGGGCGTCGGGATTGATGAACAAGGGCTTGCCGGCAATGCTGGTGTGGCTGCCGTGGGAACCATCGAAGGCGATGCCCCGCCAATCGACGAAATCGCCCGAGTAGGCGGTCGCGACGCGCATGGTGTCTTCGTCATAGACCATCCAGGCCTTGCCTTTGGAGACGCCGCCTTCGCCCTGATCGAGGCGCACGTTGATTCCCTTTTGCGCGATATTCTTGTCCTTGTCGCCGGCTCCACGATTGATCTGGTAGGTCCAATTAAGGGCCGGGCCGAAATCCATGAGTTCGAAGGGCTTGCCCTGTTTTACCACGGTAGGACTCTTCGGAACCTTGGGGAGGTCAAGGGCTTTGGGGAGACTGGCGAGGTAGGCCTCGGTGGGTTCGAAGTATTGGCTTTTGTTGAGGGGCTTCAGGAAGGTTTCGCGAATGTAGTGGATCGCGGCATACTTTTGCCCTGCATCAAACTGTGCCTGTGGTACCATCATCCCGTATCCCTTTTCCAGGGTCTGGAACATGCGGTAAGGATCACTGCCGTTTTTAAGGGGAGCCTCGTGAAATTTTAGAGCGGTGGGAAGGCTTCCTTCCTTATTTTGATCACCGTGGCAGGTGATGCAGAGGGTCTGGTAGATGATTTTTCCTTCAGCGAGCGTCTTCTTGTTCCAGCCTCGGATCAGTTTGGCGTGATCCGCGATTTCGAGGGGCTGAACCCAGGCCTTTTTGCCGGTGAAGCTCTTGTCGGCCTTGAGGGTGAGTTGAACCGGAGCCCCGGCTTGTCCGAGTCCGTCAAATGTTTCGCCGTGCGCGCTGGCGGACCAGTTGAGATCGGGAGTATTGACAGCCCCGACCTCGCCTTTGAGTAGTGAAGTGAGTTCGGATCCCTCAAGGGAGCGTGTCCAATAGCGGAGGTTGGAAACGGTGCCCTCGTTCAATGGGCCGGTGAAGTCGCTTGCTCCGAGACCGATCTTGAAGAGGTGACTCGAGACGTCTTCAGAGTTGAGTTTCTTTGTTCCGATGGATTTTCCATCTACGGCGAGGTCGATCATTCCTTTGCTGGAGCGCAGGACTACCCGGTGTGTTTTGCCATCGCTAACGACAGGCCCACTGAGATCTCCGACCCAGCCGACGTCATAAGTGAGTCGCCCACCCTTGATAAAGAGGGCTTTGCTGCCTTCGGACCACCGTCCTTCCGGGGCGCATTTTGAGAAAATGGTGCCATCGCCGGTAGATTGGAAGGACGCCGCAACTGTGAAATCTTGGTCGATACGGAGGGCCTTGTCGTCCGATGTGAAGGATTGACCTTCGCCGGCTGGCAGGAATTTGTTCTGATGGAGGACCTTGCCATCGATCCAGGCGCTGAGCTGGGTGGGTCTTGATCCGGTCTGCTGGTAGGTCAACTCTAGGATGTGGGCGCCGCTGGGGAGGGTGAGGCTGAATCCTTCTGTGACCAAAAGTTCAGAAGCGGTGTCCGATTGATAATCGAGATGGAGGTGGAAGTTAGCGAGTTCACGCGATTCGTAGCCATTTTTAAAGATTGGAAATTGGGTCTGCGCTGCCGTCTTAGCCGGGATGATGGGGACTTGGCCGAAGGCCGAAATTGAACCGAGTGCGAGGGAGAAAAGGACGGTGGATAGAATATTATTGCGCATCGTGAACTGAAATGGATGGTTTGACTGGGAGAATGAAGCTGTGGGTGAATAGAACGTGCCTTCGGGAGGGAGTATTGCAACGACTGTTGCTGCCAGAAATTTACTTTTTGAGTGGACCGCTTGGGTGCGGTATCTAAGGAATTGGAGAGGGGAGAAAGGGAGGCTGTAATTCCTAGCTCATCAGTTCGCCCAGTGGTCCGTCTTGGTCGATGGAGGCGCCGAGGCCGAGGTCGTGGTCGCCGTAGCGATCGCTAGGCATGCCGGCGGCGTGGAGCAGGGACATGTATAGGTTGGCGAGCGTCCGGTGGCCGGGCTGATTGTAGGTCGGGTAGTGGAGGTAGCGGCCGGTTTTGAAGGCACCGTCCATGTTGCCTAGGACGAGGACGGGCATGTTCTCGTATCCGGTGTGGTGTTGGGCGCCCGCGTCACTGAGGAAGACAATCACGGTGTTGTCCAGCATCGTGCCGTTGCCTTCGGGAACTGCCTTCAGTTTGGTGGCGAGGCCGGAGATGAGTTCCATCTGAAAGGTGCGGATCGTGTCGCGCATCAGGCGGCCGTCTTTCCAGTTTGATTCGAAGCGGTCGTTCATGCCCTCGACGTCGGCGGTGTGGCCGATATCGTGCAAGGAAATCTTCTTCATCCTCTCATGTTCGAATCCCTGATAGCGGACGTCGAGTTCGTCGGTGCGGATGGTGACGACATTGGTCAGTCCGGTGACCAAGGACGCGGCGGCAAGATCGAAGTGTGCTTCGAGTCGGTGGGTTTCAATTTTCGAGGTATACTTGTTGTCGAGTTCGGGGGCGTGCTTGCGCAGGGTACTTGCCATCTTGGTGAGCTTTACCTTGCGATCGCGAAGCGCTTCGAATCCGTTGAGGTAGTGATCGAGTTTTTCCCGTTCCTCCGAGTTGAGCGACTTCTTGGCATTCTTCACGTCATTGACGAGGAAGTCCATGAGGTTGCGGTCGGTTTCGGTTTCGATTTTGGCGCTGTCCCCGGTGAGGATAGTTCCGAAGATGTCTTTGTAGCCCAGCATGGCTGAGGCGTAGGCCGCGGTCCGGGTGTTTTTTCCTTGGGCGGAGATGTTGAGGTAACGGAACAATTCGCCAGGCTTGGTTCCAATGTGAAAGGCGAGTTGGGGGAAGATACCCGGGAACTGTTTGGCCAAGCTTGTGTCGAGGGTTTCCTTGCGCGGCGGAGCGTGGTCGCCCGAGGTGTAGGAGCCCAAGACCCCGTAGTGCCCGCCGTGGGGGCCCTTGCAAATCTTGCTGGAAAGTCCCTGCATGATGGTCAGTTGGTCCTTGAAGGGTTCGAGCGATTTCATGCTCGGGTCGAGGGAGTGGTTCGCAAGGGGTTCGTCGACCATCGTTTCCGATTTAAAGTGATCCACACCGAAGTTCTCCAGTCCTTTAGGCACGATTCCGAAGGGCCGAAGGCCGTTGCCCCGCACCACGAAGACAAAGCGTTTGGGCAATGCCTCAGCCGTGCCTGCGGCGTGGGCGCGCATGTGTTGCATGAAGGGAGCGAGGGCCAGCGAGCCAGCACCGATGTTGCGGAGGAAGTCTCTTCTCGGAATCATGGTTTTATTTGCGGTAGAGGAAGGAATCGGACGTCAGGAGGGAGATTAGCATTTTTTTGAAGCTTCCACCATTTTCAAGATAGGCCTTGTCGGCGGCGATGAGGGTGGGGGAGTCGGTGAAGGTTTCGTTGCGCCCCATCCAGTAGCGGAAGGCGTGGCGAATGAAGGATTGGCGGGCTCGCTCAGATTTTGCGAGGCGTTGGGTAAGGTCGATGGCATCCTTCACCGGGCCATCCAAAGACGGGTTGCCGGTTCCGGACAGGACACCACTCGTATCGACGGGCTTGGCCTCGGGGACTGGAGCGACCATCGCGGCAAGACGACGCTCTAAGTCTGCGATGCGGCGCTGTTGTTCGGCGTCCTCCATTTTTGACCAGGTTTCCACTTCCTTGGTCCAGCGCTTGACGTTGTTTTCATATCCGCGTTGCGCGGCAGTGTAATTTTTAACGTCCTTCGCCGGAGGTTTAAGTTCGGCGAGGGTCTTTTTGGCTTTAGTGACCTTCTTAGCGCGTCCCCTGGCATCGTAGCCGCGCCATTCCTTGAGTTCTTTTTTCCACCCCGCTTTTTGACCGTCGGACCTGCGCTTCTCCTTGAAGTAAGCATCGGCATCGCCCAAGACGATTTGTTCACGGTAACGGCCGAAGTCGTCGTAGGCCTCGAAGGGCTCGCCGAGAGGGTTCATTTGTTTGTGACAACGCCAGCACTCGGCGGGGCGGATCACATCGAGGCGCTCCCGCAGGGTGCGATGCGGATCTTCCGGAACTTTGGCATCCACCCCGATCGGGATATCGGGAACTATGTCCGCCAGCAGGTGCTCGCGGATCCACTTGCCACGTCGGATCGGATCGTTATCGAAGTTGCCACTGTGCGCGACCAACCAGGCCGGGTGGGTGAGCATGCCGGCTCGTTGGTTCTTGGGCAGGGAGATAAACTCTCCGGGTCCGCGGCGAATCGCGTCCGCTTGCTCGCGATCGAGGTTATAGGCGCTGACGTGGCTTGACTCGACCCCCGGCCACTTGCCCGCCTTGATGATGGCGGCGACCTGGCCTTCATACTTGGTCTTGAAGTGCTCTTGTGCCTTCAGGTTGTTGCCTTCGAAGAGGTGCTTCAGCCGGTCCCGGTTCGAATAGTCCATCGGGTAGTCGTTCGTGGTCAGGAGTTCCGCCAAGACATTTTGGTCCTTTTCCAGGATGCCCAGCACCAGCATGTCGGCATCCTTGCGCAGTCGATTGGCGTGGTGGGTTCCGTTGCGCTCCTTGTCCTTGAAGACGTCGGCGACGGCGGTGTAGCCGAAAAATTCCTGGAAGAAGCGCAGGACGCGGGGCTGGCGCTGGTAGTAGTCTTCGCCCCAGCGATGATACATCGGGTAGTTCCAATACCTCTTGTCGGTGTCCTCAAGGTCGAGGATGCGTCGCAGCTCGCGTGCGACGTCTTCCTTGGTCGCGAGCCTCCCTTCAGACGCCGCTTTGAGCAGGTCTTGGTCGGGTTTGTCGTGGAAGGCGAAGGAGAGTGCGTAGGCGGTCTCTGTAGGGCTGAGCATCCGGCGTCCATCGGGCTCTTTTTCTCCCAATCCGACTTCGAGCCGGTAGACGAATTCCTGGGACATGAGCATGCTCACGATCAAGGTGTGCATGCCCAGCTTGAGGCCGCCAATTTTGCGGTTCTTCTTAAAGAGGCCGTCGATGTAGCGAGCCCGGTCGTCCTCGGAGGGGAGTCGCTGAAAGATCATTTGGAAGAGGCTATCCATCGCCTTCTGAACGGTCTCCTCGTTGACTTCCGCATCTTCTTTGAACAGCGGGTTGAGTGAGCGGTTGATGTGGCTTCTTTCCGGGGATAAGAGGTTTTCGGCGATGACGTTGCTGTTGCGCAGCATTGTCTTGATGGTGGATTCGTCCGCAAAGAGGCTGGTGTAGTCTTGGATTCCCTTCCCACCCAATCCGAGGAGCGGTTGGGAAACCTGCGTGCGCATTTCCCGGGCGAAGCGGTCGTAGATGTAGGGGCTCTTGCGCCAAAGGCGGGAGGGGGAGGAGGACGGGCCGGTATGTTCACCGCTGAAGAGTTCTTCGTGGTTGATGCGATTTGCTTGGTGGGGGAGCCGAAGCTTTCCTTCGTCCTGGCCGCGATCGATCTTGCGCAGCTCAGCCGTGATCCATCCGAGCACCTTGCTGCGTTCGGTTTTGGACGGTTGATCCTCGTCCTCCGGTGGCATGTCTTGCAGGCTGACCATTTCGAGAATTTTTTCCCAACGAACGACGTCCTTTCCATTAGTGATCACTCCGTCAATGTCGTGCAGGAAGAACTTGGCCTTTTTCTTTTTCTCGCCGTGGCACTTGACGCAGTGCTGCTCAAGGAAGGGTTGAATCCCGGATTTGAAGTCAGCCGAATTGGTGGGGGTGAATGGTTCTTCTGCGTGGAGAGAGGGAAAGGTCAACGCGGATCCGGCGAAGAGGAGGGTCAAGAGCGCGGCAGTCCCGACGAATCGACGATGGGTTCGGGAGGGCTGTTGGAGTGAAATTTTCACGGTGGAATAATCCATGGCTTTAGGCGATCAACTCGGAGAGGGCACCGGTTTGAGCGACCCCGTTCTTCTTCAGGTTTAGGTCGAGGTTGCCGTAGTGATCGATCGGGTTGCCAAAGGTATTGAGGAGGGTGGTCCACCAGTTGCCGATGGTCTTATGACCTTCAGCTCCGTAGCTCGGATATTGAATGTAGCGGCCGGCGATTTTGAGGCGCCCGCCGCTGCCTCCGATGACAATGTAGGGCCAGTTGTTGAGGTTCCCGTGGTGGCCGTTGCCAGAGTCGCTGAGGTAGATGATGGTGGTGTTGTCGAGCATCGTGCCGTCGCCCTCGGGGATGGTCTTGAATTTCGCGGCAAGATCGGCGAGCAGTTTCATGTGGTGCACCCGGATGATGTCGCGGGCCTGCTCGGGGGACTTTCCGTTGCAATCCTCCCCGTGGCCGATGCCGTGGACATTCTTATCTGATAATCCAAGTCCGGCGTGGTTCGTGCTAATGTTGTCGAGGCGCATCGTGACGACATTGGTGATGCCGGAGATGAGGATCTCCATGTCGAAGTCTCCCTTGGCGGTCGCGGAGTCGTGGCAATCGCTGCAATGGTCCTCAAGGTAGTCTTGGAGGGGCGCTGCGCTGGAAGGGCCACCGGCAAGTAGGAGGGAATTCGCGAAGAGGACGGCGATCTGGGAGTTGGTCGGCATGAGTGAGGTTCAGTGGAGCGTCTGTCAGAATGTGTGCGTATTTGCGGAGCGCGATTGGCCTGGATGGTGCTCAAAAGAGGTTGTCGGACAGATTTAGGTAATACTACCGGTGACTAGATCGGTTCTTTCACCGTTTCTGGAACTGCCGCAGCGATCTACGGGCAGGTGGGCGGTGTGCCCGAGGGGAGTCGATGGGACGGTGCCGCTTGAAGATGGTTGGAAACATTGAAAATTCTAGATCGTGGTTTCATGCCATACACCTGATTTTCAGGGTATCTCGCGACAGTTTGAGTCAATCGATTGCTTCAATTTCGACGACCCTTTGTGCCAGGAGGTGAAGGGTTCAGCGGATTCGCCGCCGGGTGGATCACGGCAAGCTAGTTGGGTGATACCGGCTGCGATCTCATCGCTGATTTGTATTTCGCATGGAGGAGTTTTGCGTAGCTTGGAATCCAAGCCACCAAGGGGGCCAACTTCGTAACAGCGTTTACGAAGGCGCTGTAATGGGATCGTGGTCAGGCCATTTGCCCCTACTCCTCAACGAAAGAAGTTTTGATGTTGCCGCTGCAGTGCTCGGCAGCTTGGTCGAATGTTCTGGCCCTTTTTTCAATTTTTCCATCTTGAGGAGTTCGCTCCTTTTTTTCTCGTCATGGGAACCGGGTCCCGCGAATTTCGGGACATGTCCATGCCCCAGTTGACCACCCGTGAGGAAGTGATGTTTTTTGACACCGACTGCGGAGGGGTGGTGCACAACATCGCTTATCTGCGCATGATCGAGACGTGCCGAACACGACTGGCTGCTCTCATGGGGATGGATCTTGCTGAAATGGCGAAGACCCAGCTGTTTCCGGTCGTGGTGAGGACTGAGATTGATTACCGAATTCCCGCAAAACTGGGCGATCACCTCGAAATTCATGGTGTTTTGGCCGAGATCGAACGGGCCCGGTTTTGGTGCGAATTTAAAATGGTTCGTAAAGGAGAGGAGCGTCCCTTGGTGACCTGCCGGCAGGCTCTCGCGATGGTTCAAATGCCCGCGTGCCGTCCTCGGCGGCTTCCTCAGGAATGGAAAGAGCGTTGGCAAAGCGAGGCCGAGACCGATTAAGGCTTTTCGTCCCGAGCTGAAGGCCTTAGGACCAAGGGAGATATGGCGCATCAACCGACAGTTCTCATTATTCGCGACGGCTGGGGAGTGAATCCCGGCGGAAAGAAGACCGCAAAAAAAGACGGGAATGCTGTCGAGCTTGCGAAGACTCCCTTTCATGAAGAAATGGAGGCCAATTATCCCAAGGGCCTCGTCTCTGCTTCTGGGCTCGATGTCGGTCTTCCTAAGGGTCAAATGGGCAACTCTGAAGTGGGTCATCTCAACCTCGGTGCCGGCCGCGTCGTTTACCAAGATCTTACTCGCATCAATAAGTCGATCGCTGACGGCGAACTCGCCGAGATCGAGAATCTCAAATCTGCCTTTGCGAAAGCAAAAGGAAAGCGGCTCCACTTCATTGGCCTCGTGTCAGATGGGGGAGTGCATAGCCATCAGAACCATCTCGTAGCTCTGGCAAAAGCTGCCCGTGAAAGCGGCTGCGAAGATATGATGGTTCACGCTATCACTGATGGTCGCGACACCTCGCCGACCGGTGGCCAGAGTTATCTCAGTGAGGTTGAGGACGAACTCGCCAAGTATAACGCCGGTATTGCTACCGTGATTGGCCGTTACTACGCGATGGATCGTGATCAGCGATGGGAGCGCACTAAGCTCGCCTGGGACGCCATTGTCTGGGGAAAGGGCGAGCAGCACGGCGTCCTCGCCAGCGAAGCGGTGGCCCAGCAATATGCCAATGAAAAGACCGATGAGTTCATTCTTCCGATGACCTTCTTTAGTCATAATGAGAAGCGCGTGCGTGATGGTGATGTCGTTTTCTTTTTTAATTTTCGGGCTGACCGTGCCCGCCAGCTTTGCGAGGCCTTTCTGAGCCAACCCACTTTCGAAGCTTTCGAGACGGGCAAGCGTCCCGAGGTCGAATTTCTCACCCTCACAGAGTATGATGAGACCTACACCTGCCCCGTCGTCTTCCCACCCGAGACTCTTGAGAAGGTTCTTGGTGAAGTCGTTTCAGAGGCCGGTAAAAAGCAGCTCCGCATTGCCGAGACCGAGAAGTATCCTCACGTCTCTTATTTTTTCAATGGGGGCCTCGAGAAGGCTTACAAGGGCGAAGACCGCAAGGTCATTCCCTCGCCAAAAGACGTCGCGACCTATGATCTCAAGCCTGAGATGAGTTCGCACGAAGTTGAGGACTACGTCGTCAGCCATCTCAAGGATTACGATCTCGTGATCATCAACTTTGCCAACCCCGATATGGTGGGCCATACCGGAGTGGTGGACGCTGCGATCAAAGCTGTCGAGCGGATCGATGAGGCAGTCAGAGCAGTCACCGAAGAGACTCTCCACCTCGGTGGAAAGCTTCTCATTACCGCAGACCATGGAAATTGCGAATTCATGATCAATGCCGATGGTTCTCCCCACACCGCGCACACCACAAATCTGGTGCATTGTTGGTATGTCTCAGCTGATGAAAAAAAGAAGAAGGTCAATGACGGCATCCTAGCCGACATCGCACCCACTCTGCTTGATATGATGGGCCTCGATGCTCCGAAGGAGATGACGGGCAAGAGTCTGTTGTCCTAGGGCGCCGCCGATCTAAATTCCTCAAGGAAGGGACGCTTCTTAAGAAATGAGATGCGCGCCTTTTGCGGGGCGGGTGGCGAAGATGACGGGCGTGATGCCGGTCTTGGCGAGATATCGCTCATGCATTGTTTTGCCAACCTCTTGAGCGTGCTTTGTTTCGCAGAGGGTCACCGTAGATCCACCGAAGCCGCCGCCGGTCATGCGGGCTCCAAGGACTCCAGGGAGGGCGGTGGCGATTTCGACCATGAAGTCGAGCTCTTCGCAGGAGACTTCGAAGTCGTCTCGGAGAGAAGAATGCGAGTCGGCCATAAGCTGGCCGATGTTGGACAAGTCGCCTGTTTTGAAAGCGGTGACAGCGTCCTTTGTTCGTTGGATTTCGCCCACGACGTGGCGTGAGCGGCGGAAAGTAATGTCTCCCATTTTTGTCTTCTGAGCGAGGACGTCTCTGATGGTGGCTTCTCGCCAACTTTCCTTGCCGATGATGGCGATACCGTCCTCGGTTGCTTTTCGGCGTGAGGCGTATCCGCCGTCGGAGAGGTCGTGCGAGACGCAGGTATTTGCGACGATGATGGAGAGGTCGGGATTGGAAAAGGGGAGCATCTCGGGTTCGCTCGTGCGGCAGTCGATCTTAATGAGCTGATCTACCTCGCCGAAGGCGGAGGCAAACTGATCCATGATGCCGCAGGGGACTCCGGCAAAATCGTGCTCGGCCTTTTGCGCGAGGAGGGCTTTTTGCCGGGTATCGAGAGTGATGCCAAGGAGGCCTTCAAAGAGAGTGGCGATGGCACATTCCAGGGCTGCGGAGGACGAGAGTCCTCCTCCCGAGGGAACCGAGGAGATGATGCAGGCGTCGAAGCCCGGGATCTCATGGCCGAGGTCGTTGAAGCCTTTCACGACCCCACGGATGTAGTTGGACCACTTGAGATTCGAGATTTCCTGAGGTGCGGAGAGATCTACGACCGCTTCTGGTTGGTCGCTGCTGTGCAGACGGGCTTCGGAAGTGCCGTTATGCTTGGCTGAGACCACGATATAGCGCTCGATGGCGAGAGGGAGGACGACGCCATCGCAGTAATCGATGTGCTCACCGATGAGATTGACCCGACCTGGGGCGGCCGCAACGACGGTGCCATCGTTCCCATAAAAACGGCGCATGTCGGCGTTGGCGTTGGCGACGAGATCGTTGATGGTTTGGTTGACCTGAAGCATAGGAGGAGACGATGCAGGGAAAATATAAGGGAACTGGATGGCTTATAAAAGAAAAAGCCCCACCTGGATAGGCGGGGCTTTTGAGGAAATTAAGGGGACGGCCTTCCTATTGGTGGAAGGATACGTAGATGAGGAGCACGAAGATGACGAGGATCGCGCTCACGATGGGAGCGCCTTTCCATGGAGTCATGTCGATCGGCGTGTTGGTCTTTAGCTCCCAAGCTTTGGCACGTGGTGCGACTTTGGATGCGACGGACATGATCACGACGAGCAGGGCAAAGGTAATTCCCATCAGGTGGAAATTACTGAAGCCGGTGACATCAGCGAAGCTCTTATTAACCATTTCCGCGGTGTTTGGATCAAGTTTCTGATCAGCGACGGCTGGGTAGACAATAAGGGTGCCGATGAGGACAATGAGGCCCACGACCATACTGAAGAATGCCGAGCTGGAAGGAACGCGTTTGTTGAGCATTCCCATGACAACAACGGCGAATATCGGGATGAAGTAGATCGCATTCATCGTCTGGAGGTAGCCAAAGAGACTTCCAGTCTTCGAGAGTAGCGGAGCGCCGAGCATTGCGGCAATCGCGATCACGGTGACGAAGAGTTTGGCAGTTTTGACCGTCTTTTCATCGTTGGCCTCCGGATTGATCATGTGCTTGTAGAGGCCGATCGAAAACAGGGCTGAAGTAGAGTTCAGTGCGGCATTGAAGGAGCTGAGGATGGCTCCCACCATGACGGCAGCGAAGAATCCGGTGAGGTGAGACGGGAGAACAAGGGAGACGAGTTTTCCGTAGGCGTCGTCATTTCCTACTTCCTGACCGAAGAAGATGTGGTAGGCGATAAGGCCGGGAAGGACGAGGTAGACGGGCCCAAGAAGCTTGAGAGCGCCGGTAAGGAGAACTCCTTTCTGACCTTCGGCAAGTGAGCTGGCTCCGAAGGTCCGCTGGATGATTTGCTGGTTGGTGCACCAGTAGAAGAGGTTGAGGAGCGCGACTCCGGTGAAGAGAGTGGAAAAAGGAACTTCCGACCCGGGTTCACCGGTGGAGTCAATGCGCTCGGGGTGGACATTTTTGAGGGTGTCCCATCCGCCGGAGACTCCCGCGTCACCGCCGAGGTAGCCAAGGGCAAACCAGGCAATCATGAATCCTCCGATCAGGAGTCCAATTCCGTTGATGGTGTCGAGAACAGCAAGTGTTCGAAGGCCGCCGAGACGTGCGTAAATCATTCCCGCGACGCCAATGCCGACGCAAGTGATTTGGAGAAGGGTGTAGTCGTTTTCAATCCCGGTAATGGCCTTGAGGTCCATGATGTTGATGAGGCCCTTGGCTCCGCTGTAGAGAATGATGGGAATCAAAAGGAGGGCATAGGCGGTCAGGAAAATTGAGTTGGCCAGGGTTTGCGTTCGTTTGTCAAAGCGCTGCTCAAGGAACTGGGGAACGGTGGTAATTCCGCTTTTGAGAAACTTAGGAAGGAAGTAGATCGCCATGAGAATGAGGGCGATGACGGCATTGACTTCCCAAGCCATGACGCTGAGGCCGTGCTTGAAGGCGGCCCCATTCAGTCCCACCATTTGCTCAGTCGAGAGGTTCGTCAGGAGGAGTGATCCGGCAATGATGGGGAAGGTAAGACTGCGTCCCCCAAGGAAGAATCCTTCGGAGCTGCTTGTTTCATCGCGGCGGGTGATCCACCAAGTTAGCCCAGCGGCAAACACGGTGAAGAGGATAAAGGATACTATGGTGAGCATAATTCTGAATGAGTGAGGGAACGATTCGGCTTAAAATATTGGTTGCAAGAGTGAGACAAGCTATTGCAAAAGGGGCCCGTTCGGAAAGGGCAAAAACCGAGAGCCTTATTCGGCCTCTGAGCTCGGCTCGTCAGCCGGAAGGGTGATGGTCTTGAGCATCTCTTCAATCTTGGGATTGATTTCGTGCTTCAATGCTTCGGCGGACATGCGCAGGGCGTTCTTGATCGCGAGGGCGGAAGAGCCGCCGTGGGCGATGATGACGACGCCATTGACACCGAGAAGGGGGCTGCCCCCGTAAGATTCGTAGTTGGTGCGGTCTTTCACCGCTTGGAAGGCTCCCTTGCCCATGAGGGCCCCGGCGATGCGGAGAGGATTCTTTTTAAATTCGGCCTTCATCCACTTGGACATTGCCTTGGCAGTTGCCTCGCAGCTCTTGAGGACGATGTTTCCGGTGAAGCCATCGCAGAGGCAGACGTCGAGCTTGGTTTGGAAAAGATCGTGGCCCTCAACGTTTCCAAGGAGGGTGAAGGGGGCGTGGCCGCGATCCACGAGGTGTCTTAGGAGAACCATGGTTTCCTTGGTAAAGGTGGTTCCTTTTTCGTCTTCTCCGCCGTTGGACATCATTCCGACGTGAGGATTTTCGACCTTGAGCACTTCGCGGGCGTAAACGCTGCCCATGATGGCGTAGGTGAGAAGGTGGCTCGGCTTGGCTTCGGGATTCGCCCCGGCATCGAGAAGGTTGCAGATCCCGTATTCGTTGGGGAGAGGGGAGGCGATTCCAGCTCGGGCGACTCCTTTTAAAAGGCGAAGTTTCACAGTCGCGGCGGCGACGGCGGCACCGGTATTTCCGGCGGAAACCATTGCTCCCGCTTCTTTACGCTTCACCAGATCAGCAGCGACGGCGATGGAGGAATTTTTTTTCCGACGAAGAGCTTTCGCGCCGGACTCTTCCATACCGACGACTTCGGGAGCCTCGACGAATTGAATCCGTGGGTCCGTGAGACCACATTTTGCAGCGTCTTTTCTGAGAAGTTCCGTAGGACCGGTTAAGAAGATAGTTTCAATTTCCTTGTTCTCCTTCAGAAGATCGCGGGCACCAATAAGGTTCACGCCGGGAGCGTGATCACCGCCCATGCAATCAAGAGCAATCTTCATGTGAGGATACAAAAAGGCACGGAAACTAACCCGTGCCCCTGTGTAAAAGGAATTAGACGAGGTCTACTTCGATGACCTGACGCTCGCGGTAAGTTCCGCAAGAAGGGCATGCGATGTGTCCCGGAATACGGCTTTCGCATTCAGGGCAGGTCTTCAGCTGGGGCTTGCGCCACCGGTTTGCTCCACGACGAAGCTTTTGCTTGTGCTTGGAGGTGCGTCTTTTTGGTACGGCCATGGTTTACAGAGTGTTGGCGGTTAATCGGTAGATTTTAGCGCGTCGAGTGCATCCCAAGGGTTGGGCTCGTCCTGCGCAGGGGCGTTGTCTACTCCAACATCCGGTGGATTGTCCACTGCTAAATATTGAGTATCGATCTCACAGGTCCCCGGGTCGTTCCCATCTTCGCAGTATGGATTGTTCGGAAGTTCGATGACAAGTTCCTCTCGGAGCGCCTCGGAGGCATCGATAATCCCATTATCTCCGATCTCGACGCTGATTGCGACGCTGGGTAATTCGATGGTTTGGAGGAACTTATGGAGGGTCCTCATACACGTAAGTTCAAAGGTCGCAGAGATGGCTCCAGTGAGGAGTAATTCTCCGTCAAAGCGCTGAGCGAAAAGGTCGTAGCGCAATGGTCCGGCGGCTTTGGTGTGGTCTTCGTTGAGGTCGAAAACTTCTTTTGGGATCTCGCCGGTGAGGGACTCCCCTTCGTCGGGAAGGTGAACAAGTTCAATTTTCATGTGCGGATTGTAGTTTGAAAATGTCGTTTTGTATCGTGAAATTCCGCTCGTGGAGAAAATTCCCCCGCAAGTTCTCCTCGGTGCTTATACCGAAGGCGTTTTCCCGATGGCGGAAGATGGGGAAATCTATTGGTTTTCTCCTACCTTACGAGGGATTATTCCGCTCGATGAACGTTTCCATATTCCGAAGGGCCTACGTAGGAGCCTCAAGAAACGCCCTTTCGAAATCCGATGGAACACCGCTTTTCGCGAAGTGATGCAGAGCTGCTCGGATCGAGTGGAGACCTGGATCGATGAATCAATTATCGAGAGTTACTGTGATCTTCATGATCTAGGCTTCGCACACTCGGTCGAATGCTGGGATGAGGAGGGTCTTCAAGGGGGACTCTACGGGATTCGGATCGAGGGGGCTTTTTTTGGAGAAAGCATGTTCAGCCGCAAGACTGATGCAAGTAAGATTGCGATGGTAAAATTGGTCGAGTGGCTGCGCGACGAAGAGATGATCCTATTGGATACCCAGTGGATGACGGAACACCTCAAGCAGTTTGGTGGTTATGAGGTGGAGCGCGATGAATATCAGCTGATGCTCAAAGAGGCGATCGGGATTGCCGACGAGTAGGCTGTTGCTTGAGTGGAGGACCCATGACAACGGGGGCTTGTGGTGATCTTGGCAGAACGCTATTTAGTAGGTATGCTTCAGGTGACTATCGCCATTTTTTCAATCTGTCTCACGATTTTTTCTTTTGCGGAAGAGATCTCTGACGGACTTTGGAATGGAAAGCCATGGGAGAAAGCGGAGCTTGAAGAAGCAGTGGCCTTTGGAGATGCGCAGGCTCTTGCCGAATGGGCTTACTGGTCCCGGGTCGCCTGGGGAGGCGTGAAGCCCGATCAAAAGAAGCTCTTTCTTTATGCCACGCGGTCGGCCGCTCTGGGGAACCCAATGGGGCAGGCTATTTTGGCGCGTTGCTATCTCGAAGGAGAAGGAGTGGCAAAGGACGAAGAGGGTGGACTCAAGTTGGCCCACCAAGCGGCTGAGGCGGGCCATCCCCTGGGATTGAAGAATCTCGCAAATTGCTATTTTGGAGGACAGGCGGGCCTCGAAGTTGATCTTAAAAAAGGAAACGGATTTGAGCAAGAAGCTATGGATGGAGGTTGCGTCATCGCGAGGGAAAACTGCGTCCGTAGAATTTTCTTCGGATTCGACGGGCACGTCAGGAATAAGAAAATAGCCTTTCAGATGGCCATTCCAATTTTAATGGAAAAACACAGCAACGTGGCCGCCGAATTTATTTTACAATATGCCGGAGAGAGGGCTTTTCAAAATCCAGCTCAAGAGGAACTGATCAAGAAAGCCGAGGAAAGGTTGATGATGGGAGTGAAGGTCAAGCATCTCAACTCGATGGTTGCTTTGGGGAGATACTATTCTCAAGTGGGACGGGCTGATGAAGGAATGCCGCTCATTTTAGAAGCTGCACAGAATCCCCATTTCTTTGCCTCCACGGTGGCGCACGACTTTGCGATAGGGGAATATAACCTCAGAAGAGCTGGCACGATTGGAGAGACGCCCACTATTTATCGGCTAGCGCGGGAATCTTATTCTAAAGGGAATCGTCATTTTCGTGTGCTGGACTCAGTGGCAAAATCCTATCTTTATCCTTGGGAGAATCATGAAGTTCAACCGGAGAAAGCAAAACCAATCATCGATGCGCTCGCCGAGACCCAGAGTGCGCCCGCCCACGTTCTCTATGGGGTCTTCTTCTGCATGCAAAAGAACAATCGATATTTCGATCGGAAAAGGGGGCATGCTCACTTTTTTTACAGTGCGTCTAAACGAGGCGGTGCCTTGTATGGTTTGGTTCAGGATCTCGCTCCCAGTGATGCTCTGGAAAAGGGAGATATAGTGAGCGCCTATGCCGCGAACTATGCGGCTATTAGGAGGAATCAAGGAAGTGATCGAAGCAAGCTGATGGCCTTACAAAAGCGCATCGAAAAACTTCTGAGCCCGGAGCAGATGAAAGAAGCGAAAGATCTCATTAAACGAGGCTACCCGCTTAAAGAAGAGTTTCAAAAGGCTGCCATTGAGACTCTCAAGGAATACGGTGATTTACCTCCAGACGCTGCTTATAAAAAGTAGCAGAACAGAAGAGACAAAAGTACTAGGCTCGTCCTTCCTTCGCGATGCGCTAGTTAGGATTTTGACTTTGGAGCCATTTCTTGAATTTATTGCTTTCGAATCGGCTAGGAATATCGAGGTCTTTTCTTACCATGGGGGCTGCTTTGAGATCTCGTTTTTGGTTCTTCAAATCTGTGGAACTAGCGCTCGCTTGATCGGAGAAACGGACTTGGAAAGCGGTCTCCGTTCCTGGACTGATTTTAGAAAGTCTCATTATAAGATCGTTGCGGGAATTGATGCCGCGGCAGTCCTTTCCGTTGCAGTTGATGATGACGTCGCCTGCTCGGAATCCTGCGGATTTCGCTGGCGTTCCTTCGGCTACTTGGACGACTAAAGGCCAGGAGGTGAGTTCCGTTCCGTTGTGATCAAGGAACCAACCGACAACGATTCCAAAAACACCTACCCCTTCGCCTAATTCGTAGATGCGGTAAGTCTGTTCTAGGAGGGAGCGTGTCCGAGCCCGGACCTCGGGGTCGTCGCTGCTTTGATTGGCAATCCTCAAAACCTTTGCCGCATGATCAGGATCTTCGCCCAGGCGGTTGAGGATGGCCTCAGTGGTTTGATTTCGATCTGCTGAAGTGCCTTCGCCAATTTTAGCGATGAGCTCTTCGAGCGATTCTTCCGCTCCCACAGGAAGACAAGTCCCCATCGAGAAGATCAGTGCACTCAGAATCAATTTCACGCACCCACTCTATGGAGCTCTGTTTGACAAATCAACGTCGAACCATTGGCTTGGCTTCCTTACGCTTTATTCCAGCCCCGTCACCAGAAGAGCGGGATTCTCAATTTTAGCACCCATCTTTTTTCCCACCAGTTCCTGATAAAGGCGTGAGTCTGGGGTGATGACGGTCAGCTCACAGCCGAGATAATCCAATGTTTGTCCTCCGCCAGTGGGGGCGAGGAAGAAAAAGCGAATCTCTCCGTCTTCATCGACTTCCACGAATGCACCGACGCCAATTTCGTCATCGAGTGTGTAATCTTCTGCCTCGAAGCGGGAAAAGGTGGCCGCAGCTACTTCTGCGAGAGCCAGTTGCGCGTCCTGAGCTTGCGCGAGGTAGGAAGCCTCGACTGCGCGGGTGTCGTATTTTCCTTCCGATTTCGTTTCGTCTCCTGACGCACTTTCCTCAGAATCAGCTAAGGCCGATTGCATCACTGAGATCTGTTTGTCCAGTTGCGCTTTGAGTTGGGAAATGGCCTCGCTTTTCGTCACAGGTGTAATTTTGCGAGACAAGCCGGAAGGTGCAAGACTAGTCTGCGCCGCAATGAGCCATCTCGAATTGACACGCGACCTCCTTATGGATGCCGGAGGCTGGCAAGAGATGAAAAAAGCGCGCTCTATCCATCGTGAAGGGGGCGTGAAATCAGCGAAATATAAGGAAGGCTTCCTCTCCGGCGAAATTCGCATTGGTGGGAAGATGAAGAAGATCTCGATGGAAATCATCTCGCGCAGTCACATGGAAAATAAATGCACCTGCCTCATGGTGCGACGTGATGGTCGGGTTTGCGCTCATATCATCGCTATTGGGCTGGAAGTTATCGATCCCCAGCAGTCTGCCGCTCCGGTGGCATCAGCAAAGCCTGTCGAAGACAAATGGCCCACTCTTTCTGAGGAGGGAAAGGAAGCGACACTTCAGGTGATGCTTCCCCTCAAGGTTGAGCCCGCTTGGGAGCGCGGTCAGCTCATGGTCGGCTTCGGCGCGGTGGTCGATGGCGAAGAAACTCTCCTTTCGGCTCTTACGGAGTCCTATCGGCTCGAGGCGCACGATGAAGAACTCTGGCGCGTCCTTCGGGAACTCTTCCCTGGTGAAGCGCCTGGAGTTGTCAATCTGGATCGCCCTCAGTTCCTCGACCTCCTCGAAGGTCTCATTGGTCATCCGCGGATTCAGTTTGGAAAAAAGACCGATGTCACTATTTCCGCGCAGGGGCCCAGATTGCCCCTCCGCATGGTGGGTGAGCGTATCGCTCTTCGCTGGCCCGCCGGAGTCAATCCACTGGGATCGTGGATTCTCGAGAAGAACGATTTTTCTCCCGTCGCTCTTGGCTTGCCGTCCAAGTATGCCGCCGTTTTAGAAAAGGGTCTTCGCGTGAGTGCAGGCGATGCGCAATTCGTAATCGGTCAGCTCGAGCGCTGGTTCGAGGTGCCCGAACGAATCTGGGATGCGCTTCCCCATGAGGGGATTCCCGAAGTCCTCATTCATCTCGAAGGCTCACTCCGTCATCTCGAAGCACGCTTGGAATTTCGTTATGAGGACCAGCGGGCTTCTTGTATCGATGGCGAAGCCCAGCTGGTGGGTGACACCGGGCTCCTTACGTCAGTCTCGAAGGAAAATGCCGTGATCGAATTCTTCCGCTCGTGGAATTTTGAAGGTCCTGCTAAGGGCGGGCGCATGGCCCTGAGGGAGCGTGAAGAGATTCTCAAGTTCCACGCCTTTGCGGAACTGCTTCCTCTCTGGCAGGTCGAAAAAGGGGAGCGCTTTGAAGCGGCTGCAAAGCAGGTGGTGGCGGTGCGTCCCGATTGGGATGTTCAGCAAGGCAGCGGACAGGATTGGTTCACCGTTGAGACGCGTTTTCAAGTGGGTAACGACGAACTTGGTCGCGATCAGGTCCAGCGCATGCTGCGCATGGGGAGTTCCGAGCAAGCTTATGGACGCGGGAAGATTGCTGTGATCGATTCGGGATTTATCGATGAAGTGAACGATACTTTAAGCGACTGTGATCCGACTCAGGCCGCTCCCGGAATTTTCGAGGTGAGCACTCAACAAGCGGCTTACCTTCGCCAAAGCGCTCGTGACTTTGGTATGTCCCTAGAGCCGGAAGAGAGCGTTGAAATGCAGGCTCTTCCTGATGTCCTCCGACCCTACCAAGCCGATGGTGTCCGCTGGATGTGGAAGCTCAGTGAGTTGAAGATGGGCGGTATTTTGGCCGATGATATGGGTCTTGGTAAGACGATCCAGACGCTCACCTTTATCCAGGCGCGTGGCGGAAGAGCGCTCGTTGTTTGTCCTTCTTCCCTGGTCTTCAACTGGGCTGCAGAAGCGCAAAAATGGTTTCCTGATTTAAAAGTCGCCCTTCATGTCGGTTCAAAACGAGGTGAGCTACCCCAAGTAGATCTCGTTATCACGAGCTACGCCATTCTCCGCATTGATTCCGAAAAATTTAATGCCGCCGAGTTCGATATCGCGGTGCTCGACGAGGCGCAGCAGATCAAGAATCCCGAGGCGCAAGTCAGTAAAGCGGTGCATGCCCTCAAGGCGCGCCATCGTTTTGCGCTGTCCGGAACTCCAGTAGAGAACTCGCTTCTCGATCTCTGGTCCATCATGCACTTCGCTCTTCCCGGATACTTGGGACCGCGAAAAGCCTTCATCGAACGCTTCGAGAAACCGCTTCGAAAAGGGGGCGACCCCGCGCTGGGGCGCCGCCTTGCGCGTCGACTCAAACCGGTCGTTTTGCGTCGTTTGAAAACGGAGGTCGCGAAAGATCTTCCGGCCCGCATTGAGCAAGTGCGCTACTGTGATCTCACACCGAAACAATCTGGGATCTACCGACAGCTCCTCGTTGAAAGTCGCAGTCAAGTCGATGCCGCGGACGACGGCAAGAAGCGCATGGTCGCGCTCACCGCGCTTCTTCGACTTCGCCAAGCCTGCTGTGATCTCCGTCTTTTACCGGGGATTAAGGTTGAGGACAAAGACGCTGGAATCAAACTCGATGAACTCGAGAGCCTTCTCGAAGAAGCGGTCGCGGGCGGTCACCGGGTGCTTGTCTTTAGTCAGTTTGTGCAACTTCTCCAAGGTCTCGTTCCCATGCTTCTCGGAAAGGGCTGGGACTACTGCTATCTCGATGGTCAGACTCGAAAGCGGGGCGAGGTGGTGGAACGTTTTCAGGAGGGGAAGGCGCCTGTCTTCCTCATTTCCCTGAAAGCGGGCGGCGTGGGGCTCAACCTCACGGCAGCCGATACCGTCATCCACCTCGACCCATGGTGGAACCCGGCTGTGGAAGCGCAGGCGACCGACCGTGCCCACCGCATCGGTCAGACCAGGGTCGTGAACAGCTACAAGTTTATCACCAGGGGGACGGTCGAAGAAAAGATCCTGGCCCTTCAAGAAGAGAAGAAGGCGATGATGGAATCCGTTCTCGATGGAGGCAGCGCGCTCGTGCCCGGATTGGAAGAGAATGAACTGATGGGCTTGTTTGGCTGAGGCACGCGTGGGAGATTTGACGGAAGAATCTTTTGAGGCTAGCCTCCCACCATCATGAAGAAGAAAAACCACCTTAAGTTTCTCGGCTGTCTCACCGTGCTGGCGTTCCTGACGGGCGATGTCCATTCCCAAGAGAAGAAGCCGATGGTCACCTTGGAGAAAAAGCCCGAGGATCCTGCGAAGCCGGTGAAGAAAACGGATAAGGAGTGGAAGAAAATCCTCACGCCCGAGCAGTATCGCATTCTGCGCGAGGACGGAACGGAGCGAGCGAATGGAAAAGTTTATGATCAGTTCAAGGAGCAAGGCGCTGGCACTTACCACTGTGCGGGCTGCAATGCGGAGCTCTTCTCATCGAAAGAGAAATTTGATTCCCACTGCGGCTGGCCTTCGTTTTACGACCCTTCGAAAGCGAAAAATATCAAAAGCACGACCGACTTCCATCTCGGCTACGCTCGCACCGAAATTCGCTGCGCGATTTGTGACGGCCACCTCGGCCATGTTTTTAAAGGTGAGGGTTTTAAGACCCCTACCGACAAGCGTTTCTGCATCAACGGCACCGTGTTGAAATTCGTTCCCAATGCTCCAGTGGCCGAAAAAAAAGAGAAAATCAAAAAGGAAGTTCCCGAGAAAAAGAAGTGATTTCAATTCATGAGAATTTCATTGTCCGTTGAATAAACCCGAGGGGTTCGTGGTCTCGTTAGATACCATGAATAAATCATGCTTAAGAGTTGCTGCCATTTCTCTCGCCGCAACTCTGAGCGTGAGTTGCACCAGAACCCACGATCAACAAGGGCGCGCGGTGAAGAGTGTGACTCCTGAAGGTGCGCTCATCGGAGTGGCTGCGGCCGGACTCATCGGGTATAGCATCTCGAAAAACTGTCATAAGAAGGATAATCAATACGGCTACGACAATCGTGGGCGGCATTATGGCAATCAAGGCCACCACAATCAGCGCTCACACCGAGGGCGCTCTGGTTACTAGATTCTGATTTTCTCAACGAGAAGGCCTCACTTTTAATTGGGTTTTTTGGTGCTCATTTGTTCAGGAAGAATCTCGCTTTTTTTTCGCTGGTTTATAAATAAAGTTCATGACCGACGGCCTACAAGCTCCCCAAGGTACTCCCGCGAAGCCTCAGTTACAGACCCCTCCATCCGGATCTCCGGGCGCTGGACAGGTTCCGCCAACTCGGGCTCCCATGGTTTCCTTGGCCCCGCCTCCTGGAGGGGGAAACAAGACCTGGATCATTATTGTTGGCTTGGTTGTGTTACTGGGCCTCACGGTGTGGGGAATGATGGCGATGACGAAGGACGACGAGTCTGAGGAAGATCCGACTGAGGAAGTTGTCAAGGTGGCTCCCAAGAAGCGTGCGAAGAAGCGCGAAGCTGCCGAAACGGACGAGCGTCCGCTCAAAAAAGAAATGGACGAACTGTCCTCGAAAAATCGCAGTAAATTTGAAGAGAATGTGGGCAAGTGGGTCCTGCTCTTCGGCGAAGTTCGTAGCGGAAATTCGGCGGGCGTTTTGGAATTTAAGGCTCCTGCTGGGGTGACCGGACAATTGATCAAAGGATCGGCCGAGCACATCACCGGGAAACATGTCAAAGTGATTGGCTGGATGCTCACCGAAAAGAAGATCCAAATCGATGGCGTCTTCGATGTCACTTTCGTGAATCCGGTTGATCTTCTTCCGGAAAAAGACGTTTATACTTCAGCCGACGGCGAGCAGTTAGTCTCACTTAGGAACAAAAAGGCCACTTTCCAGGGGAAGGTAAAAGAAGTGCTCATTTCAGGGGATAAGAAGAACATCTACGTGATCTTCGAGGGAGAGAGTCACGACTTCTACGGAAGTGGAGATATCGACAAACTTAAGAAGGACGAGGTGACCGAGGAAACTCTTAAGGAACTCGTTGGCAAGACGGTCAAGCTCAAGGGTAAGCTCGGCTACAGCAAGAAAGAGGACAACGAGCGGATCTACATCAACTTCGATGAGAAAGAAGATTACGAAGTGATCGAGTAATCGGGCTACTATCGAACCATGAGCACTCGCAGGAAGCGAGGGGAACCGGAAGTCAACGGAGTGGAAAGTCGTTCGGTGACTTTTTTGGTCTGGTTTTCGGCATTGAGAACCTCCTTGACCAAGACGGGGTTGGCGACATCTGTCCAGCTTAGGAGATTAGGTGATTCTTGAATTGTGAAAGAGACATCCGACGCGGCTAGGTTTTGCTGGTAGGTGATCGAGAAGAATCCATCAGCATCGACGGTTACCAATCCGGCTGTCGTGGCAGGGCCGTAGTTTGGAATGGAAGGATCGTTTCCAGTGGCATATTCGGAAAAGGCGGAGAGGCCATCCTTGTCGTCATCGCTCTGATCGTCGGTAATATTATTGGCGAGCTTCCAGGCATCGTAACCGGTTACGAGTGCGGTGTCAGCTTCTCCGGGAGCTCCTCCAATAAGGGCATGCTCCGACCAATCGGAGCCCATTAAGGGATCGCTTCCAGTGAAGATCATGGAGTAACCCTGACCATCGGCAAGAACGGGCCAAGGTGCTTGATCATTGTAGGCGAAGTCCTGAATAATGAGTCCGCCGGTTTTGCGGAGGACGACTTGTTCTCCGTCGTTGTTAAGCCTTCCGGAGTATTCTCCTGCGATTGTTCCCGCAGGGAGTTCACCATATCGGGCGGTGAATGCGGCAAGATCTTTGACCAGGACGATGCGCCCTCCGCCTTCGATGATGGTGTTTTCGGCGAAGCGGAAGTCGATTCCGGTCGCGAATGAAACTCCGGAGAGATCAATCGCTTGCGCGGAGGTATTGAGGAGTTCGATGAATTCGTAGTCGTCTCGGTCGGAGGAAATTGCGAGCTCCTTTGCCGAGGTGGGATCGGCCGGCCGGTAGTGAATTTCCGAGACGACAAGGTTCGTGTCATCAGCCGGAATGGTATCGAGAGTGAAGAAGGTGGAGGTTAAAGCACTCCATTCGTTCGTGTTGCTGTTGAAGCTACGCGCGTTGAATACTGTTGGGCCATCAAACATGACCGGTTCGGTGACATTGTTACCATTGGTGAGATCGATTACACCGGCTAGGACGAGGTCAAATTGGATGTCGGAACTTCCGGCGGTTTGGTTATGAATCTCCACTGCAATGGTGTTCATCCCATTGATAAATTGCGCCGAGGGGACAGGATAATCATAGTAGATGCTCTCGCTGGGGGTTCGGGTTGAGGCAAAGGTGTCAAATTTCGGATTGGAGGGCAGGTTACCGGTATTAGCAACTGCAACGCCATTAAGATAGACGATGGCGCCATCGTCATAGCGCAGCCGGATGGCGAAGGAGGAAAAGTCGGAGGGGTCGGTAATCATGACCTGCTTGCGGAAGTAGGTTGTGGCATTTTTTTGATTACCATCCGAAACGGGATCGGTGTCGATTGACCCTACGATTGTTCCAAGTCCGGACTCGCCGTAGCCCAACCGGGAAGGTCCGCTTTTCCAAGAGGCGTCATCAAAGGCCACCGTTCGCCAGTCTGTTCCCTGGTTGCTGCCATCATCGAGAAACTTCCAGACGTCGCCGGTAATGATGAAGTCCTCTGGATCGCGGACATCATTGGAAAAGGTGGCATTGGCGGCAGTGGGGCTCACGGAGCCACCCGAAAGCCGGGGGTCCGAGCCATCGATGGTGTAGTAGATCGCGGTAGTATTGGTGTTCATGGTGACACCTCCTCCTCCTGGAATGGAGCCCCCGTGTTGGCTGAGGGCGGGCGCAATGAGGTTGGGGTACATGCCGGCCTGCCGGAGCCTCTGGAGCATGCTTGTTGAGCGCTGCGGTAACTTGTTGTTGAGCCAACTGTTCACGTAGGCCTCCCATGAATTGACCGTCTGATAATCCCACCGGCGTGCCTCGGCCTCGAACCCGGGCCGCATCTCCTCGAAGCGCTTGCGCAAACGCTCGACGCTTTCTTCGGCAGTCAGGGCACCGTCATTGAAGAAATGTTTGTGGATCCGGTCCGCCAGTAGGATGTCGTAGTCGGGGTTTCCGCCGGTCCGCAGTTCGGGCATTGCGTTGAGCGGTCCGTTGTGGGTGACCGGGTGGTCGTGATTCCAACCCCCGTTTGGCATGAAGCCGTCGGGATCCCTGACCATGAATTGAAATGGCACCCCACGGGACTCCGAACCAAAGGCGCGGAACTCGCTTTCGCATTCGCCACTTGTCCACAGCAACATGAAATCGATCAGGTTGGCGATGTCGATGTTCTCGGCCGCGTTGACGAACGGGTCAGGACCCCGCACAAGGTTCCGCGTCTCGGTCCAGAATGCTGCCGAGCCATCGTAGGCTGTCCCCGCCAGAAATTCCGAACCAGAGTTGTTGGCACTAATCGCGTCATAGTCTTCCTTGGAGCCTCCGAAGTAGCTGGATGCCATTTCGGCGTTCCAGCGCTCACGTAAGTGGTATTGCCCCCAGTATTGACCGTTGAGATAGACATGTACGAAACGTCCGTGCGGCGCAATTTGGCCCATCTCCAGCATTGAATCATCGACGAAGCGGGAAGCCATGTAGGCACCGCGATTCGTCATGTCGTGCGAGCCGCTGCGCAGGTTGATGGCATCGAACTCTTCTGCTGGCGGGAAATTTTTATATTCGAAGCCGTCGAAGATGGGGTGGCGCAGCTTGCCCGCGCCATACTCCTTGCGGAAGTAGAGGCGGAAACTCTTCTTATCGAAGCGGGTGAAGCGCCCGCCGAAATTGGTCATCCCAGCGTCTTCCTGAAAGCCCGGCGAGGCATCGGCGTAGATCATCTCGATGGAGGATTTATATTCGCCGTAGTCGTTGGCCGCGTTCTTATTCAAGAAGTTAGTATTCTCGGTGACCAACGAGATCGTTGGGACTGCCTTGAGCCCATCGACCATGTCCGGGCCGTAGACATCGGCTGCAAAAATATAGGTGTGCGTATCGACGCTGGTCGAGCGGAAACCGGGTTTGTATCCGATTGCCCGCAGCACCGACGTCCCGCTGATCCTGACTGGCCCGCTGTAACGTGTCCCGGCAGTCTCGCTGGGCGGCGTCCCATCCGTTGTGTAGCGGATCTCCGCGTCGGGCACGTTGGTCGTGATGGCGACTTCGATGGGCGCTTCAAAGAAGCCGCGATCGATGCTGAACTTGGTGTCTTCGACAATGCCATTCACCCGCTCGCCGTTCTCCGCATCCGGTGTCGGATCGACGAAGTAGCCTTCAACGAGGTTGGTGGTGTCTTTAAAGATGCCCACTAGTTCAGGAACAAAGAGGAGGTCCGAGCTGCTGGAGCTACTGTTGAGACCCTGGATGGTTAACACGTTGTTGCCTGCCACCAGCCCGCCTTCGTTCACGGCGTATTCGAAGAAGGTCTTCGCGTCGACCTCGTTCCGGTTACTCTCCGCGGTGGAGTTCCACACAGGATTCGTTGGCGCGGATTCTTTGTGGAATTCCGTGCCGTTCAGGTGGGCAACGAAGCCATCCTCCCATTTTAGGCGCAAGCTCAGGTTGCTGATGCCCGTTGGGTCGGCGACTTCGAACGGGATCCGGATGTAGACCGTGGCGTTTTCGGAGAGCATTTCAGAGCGGACGTTGCCTTCTTCGCCCAGCAGCGATTCATAGGCACCCCCGGGGCTGTCATAGCCAATTCCCGTGGCGCCAGTGTTCCATGCCGAGTCGTCAAAGTCAGTTCCTGTCCAATTGGCCACTGGTCTCGTGGGTACGTGCCATTTTGCCTGAGCCCCGGCGGAGAAAAAGGTGACCGGAGTTTCGCCCTCAATGCCAACTCCGTAGGCGATGTCTTTGGATTGCTCCGGGTAATCAGTAAATTCGCTGGCGATGGTGACCCCGTCAGGCTTTACCAGTGCGAGGTATCCGCCAGCCTCTTGTTGCAGGCGGAAGTTGGTGTGAGGATCGTTCGCTACGTTGGCCCGGTCTTTTCCGGAAGCGAAAATCACCGAATACCCACCGCTCGTCATCTCGATTGCTGGAAGCTCCCACTTGGTGGGAATGTCCGGATCGTCGGTCAAATACCAGCCGCCGAGATCTCCGGCGATCCCTGAGGTGTTCCAAATTTCGATCCAATCCTCGCGGTCGCCGTCCTCATCGACGATGCCGCCGTTGTTGTTGGCGACGAATTCGCTGATTTTGGCGTCAGTCAAGGTCGCGGCGCGCGCGTTGGGCACGGCGAACAACGCAGTAGCAAGGACGGTAACAGCAACGGGGAGCGAAAAAACGGAGGCTCTTGGGGTCATGGGGTATGAAATGGTAGTGGTTGAGAAGTAGGAATAAACCTAAGGCTACGGATTCTGGAAGGCGAATCAATGAAGTAGTGTCTGGAAAATGGAATTGGGACCGTTTTAATGAATTGCCGTTGGTCATATTGCCGAGCCATCGGACCCCATCGTTGTGCCAACTTGTTGAGAACTGCGTGGCTCTTTTGCGAGCGGAGCTACACCTTTGGTGTCAGCTTCTCAAAGCCGTGTTTCTTGAATTCAGCCTGGGGCTGCGACCGCGGTGGCGCAGAAATTGACGCTGCAAAAATACATAGACAAGCAAGCTGGCCGACGGCAGCTTAACCCCAAATGCTTTTGAGTTACCAATGGCTAGAGTTGAAGTCGCTCCGAGCGAGCGTTTTTACCGTGTTTAGGTTTGTTTCACTGGTTGTATGTTGCCCCGAGGTCACGGCGGAAGAATCCTTCGTTGATGTGACCGGCGACGCCGGGATCGACTATATACAATGGGCGCCGCCTGCAGGATGGGTGAAACTTACGCCTCAGGTGATGACGGGCGGAGCGGCGGTCGCGGATTACGACAATGACGGTTGGAGTGATCTGCTGGTCACCCGCTACCGAGACACGGACATCCTTTTTCGCAATCGCGGTGACGGGACATTCGAAAATGTCAGCCAACTTGCGGGCATCGATCTGGTAGCACCGAGCAACGGCGCCGGATGGGGCGATATCGACAACGATGGAGATGCTGATTTGTATATCAGCGTCGCCGATGAGGCGGGGGACCCCTTGCGCAATTTACTTTATGTGAACGGTGGAGACGGCACTTTTTCCGAGCAAGCCCAGCTTTGGGGGGTCGATCTTGAGGTGCCGAATTTTCACTCAGGGTTTAGTGTGAGCTTCGGTGACTACAACCGTGACGGCTGGCTCGATATTCATACTTGCCAATGGGCGGTGACTGGTCCGGAGAATCGTTCTGTTCTGTTTAAGAACGCCGGGCTTTCGGGAGGTTTTATAGACGTCACCGCCGGTGTTGGGGTGGAAATGTGGCACGACCCGGAGGCAGGGGGAGCTCCGGAGTTCACAACCCAGGCCTTCACCTCCAGGTTAACCGACCTCGACCGCGACGGCTGGCCAGATCTGGTGGTTGTCGGCGATTTCGGAACCAGTCGTCTTTTTTGGAACAACCGCGACGGAACGTTTACCGATGGCACAGAGCAGGCGGAGGTCGGGGGTGAAGAAAACGGCATGGGTTTGGCGGTGGGCGACTACGACGGCGACGGATTACCGGATCTGTTCTTCACCTCGATCTACGAGCCCCGTCGACCGGAGGTGCCGATTCTCGGATGGGGTGTGAGCGGTAACCGACTCTATCGAAACCGTGGGGATCGCGTTTTCGAAGACACCACGGATATCGCCGGCGTGCGTGATGGCGGCTGGGGATGGGGCGCGGTGTTTTTCGATTACGACAACGACGGCGATCTTGATCTGGCGATGACGAACGGTTTCGAGACCGACCGGTGGGAAAGCGAAACACCATTTAATAACGACCCTACGAAACTGTGGCGCAACGACGGCGGGACCTTTATCGATGTTTCCTCTTCCGTGGGCATCACCGATACTGGAACCGGAAAGGGGCTGTTGGTTTTTGATTACGATCAGGATGGTGATCTCGATCTTTTTATCGTCAATAACTCCGGTTCCCCGATTCTTTATCGCAACGATTTGGCCAACGGAAATCACTGGTTGCGGGTCAAGCCACGCGGACGATACTCGAATCGAGACGGTATTGGTGTGGTGGTGACAATTATGTCGGGTGATGGTGTGCCTGTGCAGCACCGCGAGATCAGCGGCGGCAGTCACTACCTGACGCAAAGCGAGAAACTTGCCCACTTCGGCCTTGGCGCGTCCGCTGCCCCCGTCCATCTCGTAAAAGTGCGTTGGCCGAGCGGTATCGAACAGCAGTTTTCCAACGTTGCTGTCGATCAAGTGCTCGAAGTGACAGAGCCGGTGAGCCCCTATGAGGCTTGGCTTGCCGAGCATTTCTCAGAAGTGGAACGTGCCGCGGGCGTGATGACCGCCCTGCTGGCCGATTCCGACGCGGATGGGCTGAGCAACGCCGTGGAGTTCGGTTCGGGCCTTGATCCGAGGAGCGCCGAGAGCACCCCTCCGATCGAAGTGCTGCGTGGCGCGATCCCCGGCGAAAAAATCTTAAAGTATCGCCGCCGGACACTACCGCGGGGCGTCAGGACCATGATCGAAAAATCCATCAACCTGCAGGATTGGCAGCCGTGTCACGCGGCCGACCTCGAAATCCTAACCGTGAAAAAAACAAGCGGCTGGGGCGTTGAAATTGTCACCGCCCGGCTGATCAGCGAACCTGCCGGGCAGGCACCTGTGAAATACCTGCGCTTGCGGGTGATGATCGAAGATTGAGACACAGGCTCGGAGGCGTGACCCATTTGAGCGCGTTCACGCGCCTGTTATGCTGGGATTAACGTGAACCTAATTTCCTCCATTCTTGAGAGTAGGACAGTCCTACGGTCCTTACGAATTTTTCAGCACTACTTTGATGAAAGGAGCGGTGACGGACTTCTTGTTCTTGGCCACTTCTTCGGGGGTTCCTTGGGCGATGATTTGGCCCCCTGCGGGGCCTGCTTCGGGGCCGAGGTCGATGATGTAGTCGGCTTCCGCCGCGAGGTCCATGTGGTGCTCGATGACGACGACTGTGTGGCCCTCGTCGACGAGGCGGTGGAGGACGTCAGTGAGACGGGCGACGTCTTGTTGGTGGAGTCCAATGGTGGGCTCTTCGATGAGATAGAGATTCGTATTGATGGTGCCAAAGTCAGTGATCTTGGGTCGACCTTTGGTCAGTTGCGTGACGAGTTTGAGCCGCTGTGCTTCGCCGCCGGAAACAGTGGGGCTGGGTTGGCCGAGGGTGAGGTAGCCGAGGCCAGTTTCGGCGAGAAGGGAGAGGGGTTTTTGAAGCTTGGGGTGGGCGTCGAAGAACTCGGCCGCGGTTTTGATGTTGAGATTGAGGACGTCTCCAATGCTCAGGCCGTTGTAGCGGATTTCGAGAGTGGCGGGATTGTAGCGGTCGCCGTGACAGGCTTCGCAATCGATCCAAGTCGTTGGCAGGAAGTCCATCTCGAGCTTGATACGTCCGTTGCCCTTACACTCGGGGCATTGGCCTTCTTTGTTATTGAAGGAGAAGCGGGAGGCGGTGTAGCCACGTATGCGCGCTTCGGGAAGCTGGGCATAGAGGGCGCGGATGTGGTCGAAGAGTTTGACGTAAGTGGCGGGGCAGGAACGGGAGGTTTTGCCGATGGGAGTTTGGTCGACTTCGTAGCGATACTTGAACGTATCGAAACCGCTTGCTTTTTGATAGGGAAGTCGGAGGGTCTGAGGTGATTTTTTGGCCTCGCGATCGGAGGTCGCAGCCACGGAGAGGCATCCCCGCATGAGTGAGGACTTTCCAGATCCCGAAACGCCGGTGAGAACGGTGAGACGGCCGAGGGGGATCTTTACGTCGAGATTCTTCAGGTTGTTGATGGTACAGCCTTTGAGTTCAAGCCAGTTCTTCTTCGCTTTAAGGATTTTTCGTCGTTCGCCGCGTGAGGGATGGATGAGCGGGTTTTTGAGGGCTTGGATGGTGGGGGAAGAAGTGAACCTCGAACTTTCAAGTTTTCCATTTCGAGGTTGAGCGTTGGGCGTCGAACGTTGGATGTTGCCTTCGAAGACGACTTCGCCGCCTTCGACTCCAGCGCCGGGGCCGAGGTCGATGAGGTGCGTGGCGGCTTTGATGGTGTCCTCATCGTGTTCAACGAGAATGAGGGAGTTCCCTTTTTCTTTGAGTGCCTGGAGCGTTTTCAGGAGGGCGGCGTTGTCGCGTGGATGAAGTCCGATGGTAGGTTCGTCGAGAATGTAGAGAACGCCTTGTAGGTTCGAGCCGAGTTGGGCGGCCAGGCGAATACGCTGGGACTCGCCGCCGGAGAGGGTGGTGGCGGAGCGATCGAGTTGGAGGTAGCCGAGGCCGACGTGATCGAGGAATTCGAGACGCTGGACGATTTCGGGGATGATGTCGCGGGCGACGAGATGGTCGCGCCCTTTGAATTTGAGAATCTTAATGAGTATGAGGCCGTCTTTTACGGTGAGGGCTGAGAGGGCGGGAAGGCTGAGTTTGACTTCAGGAAGAAGGACGTGGCAGCTGGACTCGCGAAGACGCGCGCCGTAGCAATCGGGGCAGGTGCGTATTTCATCGGGGTTGGCTTTGGCGACTCTTTTTTCTTCGTGGATCTCGGCTTCGGCTTCTGAATTGAAGCTCTTAATATCAAGGAAGCCAGAGGTGATGTGGCCGTAGCCGCGGCAGGTTTTACACCATCCGCGAGGAGAGTTGAAGGAGAAGTGGTGGGGGTCGAGAGCTTCGAAGGATTCGCCGGTAGTGGGCGAGACGCGGGCAGTGGAGAAGGTTTTGAGATCTGAGATTTGAGATTTGAGATTTGAACCTTGAGAGCCGGGGAGGACCCGGAAGGTGCCTTTTCCATATTGGAGGGCGGTGGCTAGGTGTTCGTTGATGTCTTTGTCACCTTTGGAAATTTCGGCGATGACGAAGTCAATGTCGTGAGCCTTGTGGCGCGCAAGGGGTTGGAAGTCCTCGGTTTGGATGAGATTACCATCGATAAATAATTCCTTAAAATTGGCCTTCGCTGCAGCTTGGGCGTATTCCTTATGGAAGCCTTTTCGACCGCGGAGGACGGGCGAGAGAAGCTTGAGGGTTTTGTGTTTTTTGAGAAGCTTGCCGAGTTGGTCTCCGATCGCTTCCGGGGTTTGAGACACGACAGCCTCACCTGACTGCGGACAGTGCTGGATGCCCACTTTGGCAAAGAGGAGTCGGAGGAAATGGAAGATCTCGGTGACGGTTCCGACGGTAGATTTGCCACCACCACGGGAAATTCTCTGCTCGATGGCGACAGTGGGAGGGAGGCCTTCGATGTGATCGAGGTCCGGCTTTTCCAACTGGCTCGCAAACTGGCGGGCGTAGGGAGACATCGAGTCAAGAAAGCGGCGCTGTCCTTCGGCGAACAGGACGTCAAAGGCGAGGGTCGATTTTCCGGAGCCAGAAAGACCGGAGATGACAACAAATTCGTGGAGCGGGATGTCGAGGGAGATGTTTTTGAGGTTGTGATGTCGGAGACCGTGAAGAGAAATTTGAGGTCTGAAATGAGGCTGCTTCTTTTTTGGAGCTTTCTTGGCAACACGACCGGAGATCGCGGTCACGGCTTGGGCAGTGTGGGTTTTCGCTTTGGCGAGTTCTTTCGGGGTTCCTTCGAAGATGATTTGGCCGCCGTTGATTCCGGCTTCGGGGCCGAGTTCGATGACGTGGTCGGCATTGCGGATAACGTCGAGTTGGTGCTCGATGACCAAGAGGGAATAGCCTGCATCGGTGAGGCGATGGAAGATCGTGAGGAGGCGCTCGATGTCGACGAAGTGGAGCCCGGTGGTGGGCTCATCGAGGATGAGGAGGCTGTTGATGCTTCCTTTGGTGCTCGTGAGAAGCTGGCAAAGTTTGAGCCGTTGGGCTTCGCCGCCGGAGAGGGTGTTGAGGGGCTGTCCGAGGCGGAGATAGCCGAGTCCGGTGTCGATGAGGGGCTGGAGAGCGAAGCGAATTTTGGAAATGAGGAGTTCTTCTTTCCGCGAAGCGGGCTTCACTGTATCGAGGAAATCGAGAGCCTCGGTCGAGGTGCAGCGGAGGAGGTCGGTGACTGACTTGCCGTGGAATTTGATTTCCTGGGCGGCGCGCGTGAAGCGGGAGCCGCTGCACTCGGGGCAGGTGAGGTAGAGATCGGAGAGGAACTGCATCTCTACTTTTTCGAAACCATTTCCGGAGCAGCGCTGACAGCGACCGGGACCGGAGTTGAAGGAAAAGTAGCCGGGCGTGAGTTCGCGAATCTTGGCAGCGGGCGTGAGTGAGAGAAGAATCCGGAGATGCTCAAAGGCCCCGAGCAGGACGGCCGGAGTCGACCTTGGAGTACGGGAGAGAGGTGATTGGTCGATGAGTTGGACGCCATTAAGTTCCTCGATATTCTCGATCTTAGCAGCGGCGGGTGCCTCATCAGTGACGATGCCGAAATGGCGTGCGAGGTTGTTATAAATGATGGGGTGAGCGAGAGTGGATTTTCCGGAACCCGAGACGCCGGTGAGGGCCACGAAGATGCCGAGGGGAAGATCAAAATCTAGGTCCTCGATGTTGTTTGCCGAGGAGCGCGAGATTTTAAGGTGGGCCTTGGGCTCGCGGTATTTTTTCGGAATGGGAATCGTCCTTTGACCGAGGAGATAGGGAAGGGTGTTGGACTGGGGAAATTTTTTGAGGGCTGATTTAGGAGGGACGCCGGAGGTCTCTGCCACGATGGAGCCGCCGGCTTCGCCAGCATGTGGACCCATGTCGATGAGGTTGTCGGCCTTGCGCATGACGGCTTCATCATGCTCGACGACGACGAGAGTGTTCCCCTTGTCGCGGAGCGCGTGCATCACCTTGATGAGGCGGTCGATGTCGCGGTGGTGCAGTCCCACCGTGGGCTCATCCAAAACGAAGAGAGTGTGAGTGAGTGCGGAGCCGAGGCAGGTGGTGAGATTGACGCGGGCGATTTCTCCGCCACTGAGTGTCCGGGCGGGTCGATCGAGAGTGAGGTAGCCGAGGCCCACTTCGTTGAGGTATTTTAAACGGGAAGTGATTTCATCGTGGACGAGCTGGCAGGATTTATCGAGAGGGGCGTGGGTGCTGGCGACGCTGTCGAAGAAGAAGATGAGTTGATCGAGGGGGATGTGCCAAAGCTCGGGGAGCGTTTTTCCGAGGATTTTGAAATGAAGGGCGTCGGGTTGGAGTCGGCTGCCTTGGCAGTCGGGGCAGGTGGTATAAGCACGGTAGCGGGCGAGGAAGACGCGGACGTGCATCTTGTAGGCTTTTGTTTCGAGCCAATCGAAGAAGCCCTGGATGCCATACCATCGGCTTTCGCTCCAAAGGGACTCTGATTGCTCCAGAGAAGTGAGGGAAGACTTCGGACTGCGCTCGCCATACTTGACCCAATGTTGCTGCTCCGGGCTGAGTTTGTTCCAGGGGATTTTGGGATCTATTTGCGCTTCCTTGCAGGCCTTGAGGAGGTCCTGCTGGCTCTGTTCCCCGCGTTCCCCGGTGAATGGTTTGATAGCGCCTTGCTTGAGCGAGAGGAGGTGATTGGGGACGGCCTTGTCGAGATCGATTCCGACGATGCGTCCGAAGCCCCGGCAACTTTGGCAGGCACCGAGAGGGGAATTGAAGGAAAAGAGAGAAGAGGTGGGCTGACGGAGGGGAGCCCAGGAGGAGGTGAATTCCGAATAGGGAACAGTGAGATCTGAACTTTGAACGATGGCTTTGCCTTTTCCGAGGCGGAGGGAATTTTCGGCGGCTTCGGTGACGCGGGCGCGGTTGCGGGGAGAGACCTTGATCCGATCTTGGATAATGAGGACTTCGGTAGGGAGTTTTTTGAGCTTGGGAGGGGAATCGGTGCGGATGACTTCGCCATCCAAAAGAATGCGGAGATAGGCCTGCGAGTGTAGGAAGGGGAAGAGTTCTTCGGGAGCGGTGTCCCGGGGAATGGGGATGGGAAAGAGGATGAGGATGGTGTCATCGGCGAAGTTTTTTTCGCACCAAGCGAGGATGGAGTCTGGCGAATCTGGCTGGACTGGCTCACCGGTGGCGGGGTGATAGCCGGTCGCGAGACGGGGGTAGAGGAGCTTGAGGTAGTCGTTGACCTCGGTGAGGGTGCCGACAGTCGAGCGGGTGGTGCGGATGGTGTTCTTTTGCTCGATCGCGATGGCGGGAGGGATGCCATTGATTTGGTCGACTTCCGGCTTGTCCATACGGTCGAAAAACTGCCGCACGTAGGGGGAAAATGTTTCGACGTAGCGGCGCTGGCCTTCGGCATAGAGCGTGTGAAAGGCGAGGGAGGATTTGCCGGAGCCTGAGGGGCCGGTGATGACGGTGAGCTTACCAACAGGGATCTCAAGATCGAGGTTCTTGAGGTTGTGCTGCCGGGCGCCGTGGATCCGAATGGCGTTTTCTTCGACGCGCTTGTTTGCGGAGGCGGTCTTCTTCTTAGCAGCTTTCTTCGGCACGCCCCGAAACTAGCGCGGCAGCCAGAGTGCGCAAGCGGTCCTTATTCAGGAAGGGCAACAACGTCTTTTCCAGCGAGAATCTTTCCAAAAGGGCCTTTTTCTTCAAGGGCATCGATTTCTTTTTGGCAGAACTTGGCGAAGGTTGCGTCGCCCAAGGATAGGGCTGTTTTCATCGCTCTAGTGAGTTCTTGAATGTAGTCGGCCTTGGCTTCTTCGTATTCTTCTTCGTATTCTTCCCAGAGTTCCAAAATATCTGCTTTGGCATCTTTGAAAGTTCGTTTAATTTTACGAGGGGCTCCCGGAGGGAGATCTTTCGGAAGCTCGTGCTTTTCGTCGTATCCCTTAAGCGTCGCGATGACGGGAGCCTTGAGGGCGTCGGGAAAAGTTCGATCGAGTTCAATCCGCTTGATGGAATTTTTCACCCAATCGGAAATGATTTTATCCTTCTTCCGACGGTAGCGTTCGTAGTCCCGGCTATGACGATCACGAATGGCCGTCCTGATGACTTCGATTTTCTCCAGAATGGGGGTGAGATCTGCCGCGACGGGAGACATGTTGCGGAGGTCGGGGTGAGACCATTCGATCAGGGTATATGAAATGGCATCTTCAGGAACTCTATCGTTGAAGCCCTTCTCTCCGGCCCAAGTGGCGTGAACGTATTCAAGCGCGGACTCTTTCCCGTGGCTGTAGTCGGGATTATCAGGAAGCCACTTGTGGAAGGCGAAGGCCTCTGCTGTGGGAGTTTCCCAAACTTCAGGATCTTCTTCACTGCGACGGCCACCGAACCAGCAGGATTCATCCTCTTTGAGGGTGGCGTTCATGAGGCTCACAAAATGATTAGCTTCTTCTTGCGAGGAGGTAACAGCGAGGTGGCCTCCAGCTTGAGTGGCAATTTGGGAGGCATCTTCATAATTCAGCTCTCGTTTCAGGAGAAGGTAGCGTGAGCCATTGAACTCGAAGGCTGAGGCAGGAAAGATCGGAGGGGACTTGGCTGCGAGGCTTGCTGCTGTGCGTGCGAGCTGGGCATCGAGAGAGCCAGGATTAGGCTGGGTGAGCGTCCATTCAAAGATAGCGGGGCATTTTCCGATACCACTGAAATCTTCAATTCCATTCGAGGTCAGTCCTGCAAAGTCCTCGCCAAAGCGGGCGGCTTCCGGATCGTTGTCAGGCGAGGCTTTAGCCCAAAAGAATTTTGAAACGGGTTCACCGTCCATCCAATACCATTTTCCTTCTACGCCAGAATCTGAGGCTCCCAGCCAGACGGTTTTTTCTGATTTGAAAGAATCACGGAAAAAACGGAGATCGTCCTTATTCTTTGCCGAGGCGAGCGAGGCGCCAAAGTTCTCGGCAAGAGCTTGTGCTTCAGGCCAAGTCTTCGAAGGGCGATAGAGGAAAAAAGCGGAGTCACCTCGCTTGATCGCGCCGACCGGGAGCTCTCCGAGTTTTCCCTTAGCAAGTGCACCCTGCAAACGAAGGAGAGAATCGAGAGGCTTCTCGCGCGTGACGACCGGATCGGGGTCCGGATTGGGATCCGGCTTGGGTTTTGGAGAAGGTTTGGGATTGTTTTTCGCAACCTTTGGTTTTCGATGGTCCTTTTTAGGATCCTTCTTGGGCTTGGAAGATTTTTTGTCGACGATCGGCTTCTCGGGAGTCTTAGAGGTGATTATTTCCGGCTCGTCCTCTTGCTGGCCCCTAAAGAGAGCGAAGGCACCACCTCCAAGGAGAAGTGCGATAACGATGAGAGTGGGAATCGGAGATGATTTGGAACTCTTGAGCTGAGTGATGGTCGCCGGGGGGGCGGAAGTGGAGCGTTCCGCGGCGGTGAATCGAGGGCCAGATAGTTTTTGGGCCAGTAATTCGAGTTGATCGGCCAATTGGTCGACATCTTTGTGGCGTTGGTTCGGGTCGGGATGGGTCGCTTTTGACAAGATCGCGTCGAGTCGCGCGTCGAGTCCGGTCTTCATGTTCGTAGAGTTACTCTCCGGAGCCCGTCCTTTGATGAGTTCGAAGAGCATCGCTCCTACCGAGAAAATGTCGGAGCGTTGATCGATGTCGTATTTATGATTGAAAACCTCTGGAGCGGTATAGCCCGGTGTTCCCAAGGCGAGGCCTTCTCCACGTTTGGCATTGACTGGACGAGCCAAGCCAAAATCGCCCACTTTGGGTTCCGCATCGATATCAAGGAGGATGTTAGCGGGCTTAATATCACGATGCAGGATGCCGCTCTTGTGCGCGTGCGCGAGACCTCGCGAAACCTTGCAGATTAGGTTGATGGCGATAGTGGGATCAATTGCCTTGTTATGAATGGAATAGAAGAGGGCTTTTCCCTGAACGTATTCCATGATGATGAAGAGCATGCCATCGACGTCCCCAAAGTCGTAAACCCTAATTAGATTGGGGTGATTGAGGCGAGCCATGGCTTTTGCCTCGGCTTCAAAGGATGCTCGAAATTGGGCATCGTCGCCGAACTCGCGAGGAAGAATCTTGATTGCGACAGGCCGATCAAGAGATTTCTGATTGGCCTTGTAGACAGCCCCCATTCCTCCCTGAGCGATGAAGCCTTCGATCCCGTAGGCAGGAAAGAGCGGAGAGAGCTCTTCCACACTGGGAGCGATAAACGAGGATGGCATTTCGGATTCCTTAGACATGAAAATAATTCACTTACTAAGCGTATTTGAAAAAATTCAGATAATCAATGTCGAGCTTATCCGCTCTGTAATGAGGGGTTAAGAAAAAAAACCACCGGGAATTGCACAAATGCCTAGAGGATTTCAGCGATTTGCACGGCATTTAAGGCGGCGCCTTTCTTTACTTGGTCTCCGACGACCCAGATTGCGAGAGCATTGGGTAGGACCTGGTCTTCGCGGATGCGTCCGACGAGACAGTCGTCTTTTCCGGTGGTATCGAGTGGGGTGGGATAAATGCCCTTGGTTGGATCATCGGCGAGACGGATGCCCGGGGTGTTGGTAAAAGCGGCTTGAGCTTCTGTAACCGAGGGCGTTTTTTCAAAAATAGCGGTGAGGGAGATCGAATGGGAGCGCATCACAGGAACGCGGACGCAGGTGCAAGTCACCTTGAGGTCGGGAAGGTCGAGAATTTTGCGTCCTTCGTGGAGCATCTTCTGTTCTTCCTTGGTGTATCCATCGTCGAGGAATCGGTCGACGTGGGGGATAACGTTGTGCACGATTTGCTGGGGATAGATGTTTTTGACGATGGGGCTGCCGTCGGCTAGTGCGTTAATCTGGCTTTCGAGTTCAGCAATCCCCTGCGCCCCACTTCCGGACACTGCTTGGTAGGTAGAGGCAATGATCCCTGTAAGCCCGAAGGCCTGGTGCAGTGGATAAAGACCCATCAGAGTGATGATAGTCGAGCAGTTCGGATTGGCGATGATGCCCCGGGGATGATGGGCGGCCGCTGCGGGATTGATTTCGGGGACCACCAGAGGAACGTCCGGATCCATGCGGAAGGCCGAAGAATTATCGATGACCACGCATCCCGCTTTGGCAGCGACTGGTCCAAACTCCTCTGAAATTCCTCCACCGGCCGAAAAGAGGGCAATGTCGATGCCATCGAAGCTCTCCTTCGTGAGTTCCTGAATCGTGACTTCTTCACCCCGGAAAGTAAGTTTCTGGCCAGCCGAGCGAGCTGAGGCAAGAAGAGTCAATTTGCCCAGCGGGAAATCTCGTTCTTCGAGGCAGACGAGCATTTCGCGGCCGACCGCTCCGGTCGCGCCGACGATGGCAAGATGAGGCTGTCTTTTCATGGGGGACGTATGATAGCGTCTTGATGATGTGATGCAACGCTCTGTTTACGGCGAAATCGACTTCTAAGAAAAAGTTAGATTTTCAAGATAACCACTTGCCTCTAAAACAGAGATCCGTATCCTATAGATAGTTTAGCATGGCATTAGCGGTGCTCAAGCGTTCTTAGATTACTACAATTGTTATGAAAGCATCGTTCAAATTCCTCGCCGTGGTCGCATCTGCGTTCGCTCTTTTCGGTCTCAGCGCATGCTGCGACACTCCGTCAGTCCAGGCACCAGCCCCTGCCTATGAAGCGCCTGCTAAGTAAGTTAAAGTCTCTCTAACCAAACTAATAAACAGAAAAATATAATGAAAATTGCAACTATCCTCGGCCTTATTGCAGCACTTGCTGGTTTCTCACTCACTTCTTGTGGAAGTGCTCCTGAGCCTGCTGCTGCTCCTGCTCCTACCTTTGAAGTTCCTTCGAAGTAATTAGTAAAAGTATCTGAAAAAGTTTTGCCTGGAGCTATTGGCATCCGTCATCTGTTAGGGCCTTTTTTAATCCTATTTAAATCCATCGTTATGAAATTATTAAAAGTTCTCTCTCTCCTCGCTTTCAGCGTCGGCTCCCTCGGTCTCTCCTCTTGCGGATGCTGCACCGGAGAAGCTCCTGTGCCCTCACTTCGTCCTCTTCCTAAGTTGAAGGAGATCGTGGTTGAGCAGGAGATCGTGGTTGAGCAGGAGATCGTGGTTGATGACGCTAAGTAGTCGGAAGCACACGACCCATAAATTTTCAAAGGACTGCGAATTTTCGCGGTCCTTTTTTTGTCTCCTAATATTCCGGCCTTTTCATCGACCTCCATGTTACTTTAACCTAGAAAATCATCATATGAATTCAAAACTACTCATCCACCTTAGCATTCTAATCGTGCTCGTTTGCCTGACCTTCATCAAGTATTCCAGCGCCAAGAGCGATGCCGCCAAGCCTGCCGCCGAGGAACAAGTTTATGACGAAAATTACGATGAGGATTATGATGACGTGCAACTCACGGAGGAGACGGACAACACTGTGGATATGATGATGGCGACGGTAATCCCACTCTTGGCCACTGTTATTTATGCCGGCTTTCTCGTGATCACTTATGTTCTTCCGTCATTCGTCGATAAGATGTCCGAGGAAATGTATGGTTCCAGTGCGGAAGTGGAGGACGACCCTCTTCACGATGCTCGTGCAGCCTTTGCGCAGGGTGATTATCCGGAAGCGATTCGAATTTACCGTCAGGTTTATATGGAGAATCAGGCAGATCGCTTCCCGATGGTTGAGATTGCGAAAATTCAGCGGGCGAATCTGAACAGTCCGACCGTGGCTGTTGAGACTCTCCGTGAGGCTCTCGAAGCTCACGAGTGGCGTGAGAATGATACTGCCTTTTTTATGTTCCGCATCGCCGATATCTATGAGAACGATCTCGATAACCACGAGGGTGCGATCGACATGTTGAAGCAGGTTCAAAAGGTTCTTCCCGACACCCGGCATGCTGCGAATGCGACGCATAAGTTGCGTGAATTTGGCGAAATTTAAGTGAGCCTCAATGGGATTGATTCGGAGTCTTTGGGGAATGCTCGACGAGCGTCTTTCCCAATCGCGTGCCTCGGCACCGCTGGTGGCGATTGCCTTTGGTGTTCTCGCAGGGGCATTTGGAATTGATCATTGGCGGTGGGCGATTGGTTTTTTGGCAATCGGGATTTTATTTGTTAGAAGCGGAGTTAGGTGGAAATTGGCGCTTCTTGGATTTCTGGCACTTACGGCATGGCGGGCGAACCAACTTAAAATTGAGGCACCGGCTTCTCAGCGGATGACACGATCAGCGACTGGGGAGTTGCTTCTGGGTCGTCTCACTGGGATGGGTAATGGTGAGCGGCTGGGATGGTTGAACTTGGTGCAAGGAGAGGAGATCCGGGTGGCGGTGCAAGAGGCGGCGAATCACGAGCCCGGTGATCTCTTGCTTATTGACGGGAGATTGTTTTCGCCAGCACCTGCGCGGAATCCAGCGGAGTTCTCCTTGTTAAGGCATTGGGGTCAGCACTCATTGAAGGCAGGGTTGGATCTGCACTCGGCCAAGAAAATTGGGGGCAATTGGCAGCAGGGGATTTGGCGTTACTCGGAGCGTGCGAAGATTTCGTTCAAGAAGTTGATCACGCGAGGGATCGAAGACGATGAAATTGCTGCTCCCATCATTGTTGCGATGATGCTGGGGGAAACTCCTGCCTCGACTTCCGAGATCACGGAAGCGTTTCGCTATAGCGGCGCGATGCATGTCTTCGCTGTCAGTGGGCTGCATGTCACGATTGTCGGAGGTCTCGTTTGGGGGATTTTGTTGTTGTGTCGGATTCCTCGACGCCCAGCGGTTCTGCTCATCATCTTTACGATGGTCGCCTATGCGCTCATCACTGGTGGAAGGGCTCCCGCGATGAGAGCGACGCTCATGGCGACCACTTTTCTAAGTGCTTTTTTGCTGCGAAGGAGACCTTCTCTTTTTAATTCGCTCTCAATGAGCATGATTATCGTTCTTCTCTGGCGGCCTTCTCAAGCCATGGAGATCGGTTTTCAGCTCTCTTATGGAGTGATTGCTTCGATTGGTTTGGGCTTTGCTCTCTGCTACCGTTGGACGGGAAAAATGGCGGAACTTGATGAGCTCTTTCCACGTCGCTTACTGAGCAAGCCGCAGAAGATGCAGCTTGGCTTTCGAGGGAAGATTGCGGCGATGGCAGCGACATCGCTTGCGGCTTGGCTAGGGTCGCTACCATGGATGGCTTACCACTTTGGGCTCGTGACGCCTATTGCAGTGCTGGCGAGTCTTGTGCTGATTCCGGCTACCTTCCTGGTCTTGGCATTGGGACTCAGCGCGATCGTTTTTGGGTCTCTCAGTCCGGGGCTTGGCGAAGTGATGAATCATACGAATGCCTTTGTCGCACGAACGGCCTTCCATGCTGCTCGTGCTTTTTCAGCAGTGCCTTTAGGACATCAATTTGTGGGATCCAAGGAAGCGGCGGATTGGGTGGTCTTTGATTTCTCCGACGGAGGGAGCGCCTCCTTTCTCGCTGCAGGTGACGGTGCATTAATTGATGTGGGCAGCGAGCGCCGCTATTACCAAATGATCCGCCCGGCGATGCGACGATGGCATTGGTCTCCCGAAACGATTGTGTTGAGTCATCCGGATGCGAAACATAGTGGGGCGATCTCGGAAGTTGTCGGGCACATGAAACCTGAGCGGGTCATTATTCCGGTCGTTTGGTCTCGTAGTCCAAGCTATCGAGAGTTCGTTGATGCGCAGAACTCTGCCGTGAAGGTAGCTAAGTTGGGATCAATTTATCCACTTTCCGATGATGTTTGGCTTCAAATTCTTCGTGCGGGCCAGGAAGACCTTGATACTCTTGCCGACAGTCGAGGAATGGTCACTCGTGTTCATTGGAAGGGGTGGAAGGTTCTCGTGATGGGAGATTTGGGCGTTGAAGAAGAGCGGGAAATGATCTCCAATGGGATCGATCTTGAAGCTGATATTGTCCTTATCGGACGGCATGGTCGGACTTATTCGGGGTCAATTGAGTTTTTAAAAGCGACGGGCGCTAAAGTAGTGATCGCGAGCTCGGCTATCTATCCTAAGAAGCAGAATCCCACGAAAATTTGGAGAAAGGCGGTTCGCGAACTTGGGATCGAACTCTTTGTGCAGGGCGAGGCCGGAGCCGTGCTGATGGATTTCGAAACATCCGAACTCCGTGTGAAATCGTTTTTAGATCCCGAGCGAATCGTCGTGCTCGAGCGTTAGGAATAACGCCGGGCCACCCGGGGAGTGATCTGGGCGAGGATTTCCCATGAAATGGTGCCTGATTTTTGCGCGAGTTCTGAAGCGAGGAGGTCTTCACCAAAGAGGATCGCTTCGTCTCCGGGTGCGCAATTTTTGAGGTCGGTGACATCGATGATGATTTGGTCCATCATGACCCGGCCGATGAGCGGGCAGCGGGTCCCGTGGATCAAGACGTCCGTCCCTCGATCCGAGAGGGCTCTTGGATATCCATCGCCATAGCCGATTCCTAAAACGGCGGCGCGAGTGTCTCTACTGAGAAGGGTTCGCCCGTAAGATACTCCATGACCTTTAGGAAGTTCGTGAATCAATGAGATGCGCGTCTTAAGGGTCATGGCCGGTTGGAGCTTATCTTGGTATTCGGGAATCGGGGATATGCCGTAGAGCATGAGTCCGGGACGGACGAGATTCGTGGTGCGACTGTGAAAATTGAGAAGGCCGGCCGAATTGCTGAGGTGAACCGAGAAATCATCGGGTACCGTTTCTAAATCTTGCAGGATGCGATCGACCGATTGATCGAATCGAGAAAACTGGTCCTGAGTGAAGACCGGGTCTTCGTCAGCGACTGGGAGGTGGGATCCAATACCGGTGAGCTGAATGCCCTGGCATCGTTTGAGCGTTTCCAAGGCGCCTTCAATTTGATGCGGTAAAAAGCCCCCACGGCCCATTCCGGTATCCAAGGCTAAGTGGGCACTGATGGGCTGATTACTGCCAAGGGCGTCGAAGTGTTTCATCTCTTCGAGCGAACAAAGACAGGGCGTCCATCCCCGTACGGCGATTTCCTCTCGCTCACATGGGAGAGTGGCGCCGAGAATGTAAGGAGCTATTTTGATTCCTGCTCCAAAAAGGAGGTGTGCTTCTCCAGCATTGGCGACCCCGAAGAATTTGGGGTTTTCGCTCTCTAGTGCTTTCGCTGTTTTGATCAATCCGTGTCCGTAAGCCTCCGCTTTGATCACGACCATGACGTCCTGTCCCTCGCTTTGTTGGCGAACAAAGCGGAGATTGTGCCTCATGGCTTCGAAGTTGATTTCAGCCCATGCGCGGGGAGGGGACTCAGTCACGGGGCAGACGATAAATGGAATTTAGGAATTAGAAATTCCCAATTCTTCCGCTATGGATTTTCCATGCCAACAAGTATGATCGATTACGAGAAACTGGGTTCATTTTATCTTGGAAAGAAATATGACATCGAGACCCGCGAGGTCACCGATTAACTCCAGTTCTACGGTTCAAAAGACCTGGTTACACATGGTTTTGTTCTTGGAATGACGGGGTTAGGAAAAACGGGTCTCTCTATCGGGCTGCTGGAAGAAGCGGCGCGCATGTGGGAGAATGAGGTTGGCGATTGGCATCAAGGATCCGACTGCGTTCGGTAGCTCAAAGATAAGGTTGATGTGAATGTTTTTTCTCCCAAAAGTAGGTCCGAAATCCCAGTTTTCATCCTGAGCTAGCTTGATGCGCCTCCCTTGAGGTGATCGATGATGGAGAGCTTTTCGGTGAAGGGCAGGGAGGCCCGGGATGAAGCGGTCGAAGGGATGCGAGATCGCTACGAGAAAAAATCCGCATGAAAACGGATCAACTTGAGCCTGCTGGACGAGTAATCGATAAAGAAAAATCAGAAGCCTCAAGCGCCACTTGGCAGGCTGGAGGTCTGGTGTTAGTCGGCCTCTTCGGGGGACGTAAATCACGTTCCTCCATCGTTACTTCGGCTACCTGCGCCTTTAAGCAACCTAGTGATGTCGGGATTGCGGAAGACAAGGTGAAGCAGATCGAACTGGAAGCCGAGCTTGCCGGGGAAGTCGGGGAGCTTGAAGTGAATAGCACCCGCCTCGATACCGAGGCGATCAAGCCTTACAAGAAAGACATCGATGTAAAGTCCGTCTCACTTGTTTGGCTACCTTACGACCGGAATAATAAGCCTGTTTGGTAGTTTTAAGAAAGAATTCCTTTGACGACCTTTGCCGGTTCGACCCCGGTGAGTCGCATGTCGAGGCCTTGGAACTTCTTGGAGAAGCGATGGTGATCGATGCCGAGAAGGTGGAGGAGGGTGGCGTGGAAGTCGCGAACGTGAACGACGTCTTTTTGGGCTTTGTAGCCGAGTTCGTCGGTCGCGCCGTAACTGAGGCCGGGCTTTACGCCGCCTCCGGCCATCCACATGGAGAAGCCTTTGATATGGTGATCGCGTCCGGGGCCGCCTTTGCCCTGGAACATGGGGGTGCGTCCGAATTCGCCTCCCCAGACAACGAGGGTGTCCTGGAGGAGTCCGCGTTGTTTGAGATCGGTGAGGAGGGCGTAGGTCGCTTGGTCCGTGTGCTTGCAGCAGACTTTCATGTATTTATCGAGGTCGCCATGATGGTCCCAGCCTCGATGATAGAGTTGCACAAAGCGGGTGCCTTTTTCGACCAATCGACGAGCGAGAAGGCAGTTCGAAGCATAGGAGCCATCGCCGGGAGTAGCGCCATACATTTCGAGGGTCTTCTTTGACTCGCCGGAGAGATCGGTGAGTTCGGGGACGGAGGCTTGCATGCGAAAGGCCATTTCATAGGCGCTGATGCGGGTGGCGATTTCGGGGTTGTCGACGAGTTCATTACGCTGGGCGTCGAGCTTTTGGATCGTCTTGATCAGAGCGCTTTGGTGTGTCCGGTCTACTCCGGCGGGATTGGAAACGTAGTGAACTGGATCGCCGGTGGAGTTGAATTCGACGCCTTGAAATCGCGAGGGCAAGAAGCCTGATGCCCATTGGCGACTCGCGATGGGTTGAGGATTGCGGCCACCGACGGAGGAAAGGACAACGAAGCCGGGAAGGTCTTCGGCTTCGGATCCGAGGCCGTAGTTGACCCATGATCCCATTGAGGGGCGACCGCTGATCGCGGTGCCGGTATTCATGAAGGTGTGGGCGGGATCGTGATTGATCTGCTCGGTGACCATGGAGCGAATCACGGTCATGTCGTCCGCCATTTTCGCGTGGTGGGGAAGGTAGTCGGAGATATACTGCCCGGATTTACCGTATTGCTTGAACTTGGTGGTGTGGCCGAGGACTTTGAGCTCCTTTCCCTGAAGCTGGGCGATGGGCTGGCCCTTGGTGAAGGACTCGGGCATGGGTTCGCCATCGAGCTTATCGAGCTGGGGTTTGTAGTCGAAGGTCTCGAGATGAGAAGGACCGCCGGCCATGCAGAGAAAGATGACGCGTTTTGCCTTGGGCGGATGGTGAGGGAAGCCGGAGAGGCCTTTGTAGTCGGAGCCGATTCCCTCGGCCTGCATGAGTTGCGACAAGAGCGCGGTGGTGCCGAAGGACATTCCTGCGTTGTTGAGGAAAGTGCGCCTTTTGATGAAATTTTGATGTGGGTCGATCATGGCCATGATGAATAGTGAGATTTGAACAGTGAGATTCGAGCGCTGAACTATTTTGTTGAGCGGGATTCCACGGTGGGAATGGAGGCGTTTAGGATGCGCTCGAGTTGATCTGCTTCATCGATGAGAGGGATGAGTTTTTCAGGTGAAAGGACGAGCGGAGTGCGACGGACTAGTTCGAGCCAGCGATGGATTTTGCGCATTTCCTTCAGAGCGATTTTAAGCTTGTAAACGAAGTCGGATTTCGATTCCGCTGATCGAGCTGCGGTGTGGTGGGCCATGGGAGCGGTGCCAGATCGAAGCATCTGCTTGGCGACGTGTTGTTGAGGGTAGCTCTTACCCATCTCTTTGTTTACGCGAATGATGCGAGTGACCAACTCAATGGGTCGTTCGCTTAAATCGGGTGAAGAGGAAGTCCTGGTGTTCATCGTTTTTGTTCAAATCTCACTGTTCAGAGTTTAGTTCCTTGTAGTGGTTTCAGAGAGGTTGAGGAGGGCACGAGAAATGGTGGTCCAGGTGGCAAGTTCGATGTGATTGAAGTCTGCGGCTGGTTTTGTCTGGCCGATGTTGATTAGGGCGGTGGCTGACTTGGAATTCTTTTTAAAATCGTTTTTGGCGTAGGTGTAGAGGGAGCCGAGAGTCGATATTTCTTCTTCGGTCGGAGGCCGGTTGAGGACGATCAAGAAGGCGTGATTGAGGTGGTCGTTGGGTTGGGCTTCTTTTAGAACACGCTCGGCGAGAACTCTTGCAGCTTCGACAAAGGTGGGATCGTTGAGGAGGTTCATCGCAGCCACCGGGGTGTTGGATTGAGGGCGCTCGGCGGTGCATTCCTCGCGGCTGGGTGCATCGAAAGCTTTGAGCATGGGATGAAGAAATTGGCGCTGCCAATGGATATAAACGCTACGACGATAGATCCGTTCATCGCTATGCTGCTGATACTTTCGAGGCGGAAAGTTGAGGTGATGGTAGTAGCCGGAAGGCTGATAGGGCTTCACGGAATCGCCTCCGATATCAGGGACAAGGAGGCCGGAAATTGCGAGTGCGTTATCGCGGATCATTTCTGCCGGGAGACGAAAGCGTGATTGGCGGGCAACGAGCTCGTTGTAGGGATCCTGCTCGCGGAGAATGGATGTTTCGAGAGAGGATTGGCGATAGGCTCGCGAGGTGACCAAGGTTTTGACGAGGCGCTTCATATCCCAGCCTGACTCGTAGAAGTCGACCGCAAGACGATCCAAGAGTTCAGGGTTGGAGGGTGGTTGGCCCTGCCCTCCAAAGTCTCCCAGGGAGCGAGAGATTCCCGTGCCGAAGAAAAGGTAGAAGAAACGATTCGCGGTGACACGAGCGGTGAGTCCACCCGTGCCGTTTTTTGTATCAGTGAGCCAATTGGCGAGATCGAGGCGCGTCTGTCGCTCCTCTTTTTTGATTTGGGGCATGAAGTGGGGGACGGAAGCTTGTACGATCTCGCCTGATTCATCGAGCCAGTTGCCTCGGGGGAAGATGCGGGATTCGCGGGGCTCCTTGAGCGCGACGGTAATCATGGTGCGCCGGGCGGAGGATTCGATCTTCTTGCGTTGGGCTTCGGCTTGCTTCCACTCAGCGAGTTGGTCGCCAGAGATGAATTTGGCGAGGGCGTCGTTGGTTCGTTTGAGGGCGGCTTCGGCGTCCGTTTTCTTCTTGGAGTTTTTCTCTCGTTTCGCGCGTGCGTCCCGGCTGGCAGATTCCGCGACGAGGCGGGCAATTTCGTTGCGCTCGCCTTTTGAGAGGTCGGTGATTTTCTTGTTAAGAGAGTCGAGTTGCTGATTTTCTGCGGCGGTTAGGACTGGGATTTCCGGAGGGCGATTGGTGGGGAGGGAGTTGGTTCCAACGCTGAAATGCTGTTCGTCGTCGATGTCGGCAAAGAAGGCTCCCAAGGTATGGAAGTCCCTGGCGGTGAAGGGATCGTATTTGTGATCGTGGCATTGCGCGCAGCCCACGGTGGCTCCCATCCAGACGGCAGAGACATTGCGGACGCGGTCGGCTTGATAAATGGCGCGGTATTCTTTTTTCTGAAGCCCGCCTTCGTGAGTGGTTTGAAGCAGGCGATTATAGCCGGTGGCGACGCGTTGGTCTTCGGTGGGGTTTGGAAGGAGATCGCCGGCGAGTTGTTCTCGGGTGAATTGGTCGAAGGACTTGTTCTCGTTGAAGGAATTGATGACGTAATCGCGATAGGGCGAGATCCGCTGATCTTGATCACCGTGGTATCCCACGGTGTCGGCGTAGCGGACGAGATCGAGCCAATAAATGGCCATGCGTTCACCGAAATGTGGAGAGGCGAGGAGGAGATCGACTTCAGCCTCGATGGCGGATTGAGGAGTAATTTGGTAGGCTGTTTTAAAACGGCGAAGGTCGTCGGGCTTTGGTGGAAGTCCGGTGAGGTCAAAATGGAGCCGTCTGAGTAAAGTGACGAGATTCGCATCTGGGGAAGGTGGAATTTTTTCATCCTCAAGTCGTGCGAGAATGAACTGATCGACCCAGTTGACGGGCCAGTTTTTCGTTTTTACTACGGGAGTTGGGTGCGCGATGGGAGATTTGTAAGTCCAGGGCTCGTCGTATTTTGCTCCTTCGGTGATCCATTGACGGAGCAGTGATATTTCTTTAGAAGTGATCTTTTTGTGAGTCTCCGGTGGAGGCATGATCTCATCGGGATTAGAATCGAGAATGCGGGCGATGACTTCCGAGGCATCGGGCTTTCCTGGTTCGATGGGGATTTCGAATTCGCCTCCTTCGGTCGCCCCTTCATAGGTGTCGAGACGGAGGTCGGATTCGCGGTGTTTTTCGTCTGGGCCGTGGCAATGGAAGCACTTATCGGAGAGGATGGGGCGGATATCGCGGTTGAAATCGACTTTCCCTGATAGGGTGGGAGGGAGAAGAAGAACAAGAGCGAGAAATTTCACTCAGCAAATTTGGCAGATTCCTGGCACGATTACAGGAGTAAAAGTGGAGAGATTCTGAAGTTAAGATGAGTTATTTTCCACCGTGCTGAATCTGGATATTCCGGTATTCCATCTGCCCGCGGTCACCTTCGAAGCCGAGGGGGCCGTTCTTGGGGATTTTTAGGGCGGTTTCGAGGTCTTTGCCGTTGTAGCTGCAGTGGTGCCTTTGACGGTAATGACGATGTCGTTCCAGTGAGGGGGCTTAGGTTGAGTAAGCGATCCGGCGATCGCCTGTCCTTGGGGTTCCCTCCTCCGCTATGGCACGGTGCGGCAGGTGATTGGGGACGTAGGCTTGGAATACCGAAGGGGGCACACCGAGCCACGCGCGATATTTGGAATCGGTTTCGGGATATGTGGACTTTTTGGGGGGCTTCTGCTCTTCTCCGGCCATGTCTGAATCTTCTACGACTCCTCTCTATATCTGCGGGCCGATGGCTTCGGGGAAATCTGCTTTGGCGATCTCTCTGGCTAAGGAGTTAGGGGGGGAGATTGTGAATGGAGATGTGGCGCAGGCTTATAAGGGGCTTGAACGTTTGAGTGGGACAGCCGCTGATTGGAAGCAGGCAGATGCGGCTCATCATTTGTATGGGGTGCTTGAGCCGACTGAGAATTGTGATCCCTTGGCGTTTCGTAATTTGGCGGTTCCAGTGATTGTGGAGATTCAATCGCGGGGCAAGATGCCGATTGTCGTGGGTGGTTCCGGAGTTTATTTGAAGACGTTGACGCATGGGCCGTCATCGATTCCGGAGCGGGATGATGCGCTGCGTGCCAAGTTCGAGGAGCGGAGCAATGATGATTTGGCAGAGGAACTGAAGGGGCTCGATCCGGAAGGAGCGGCGGCCACTGATTTAAAGAATCGTCGTTATCTGATTCGGGCGCTGGAGATTTGTTTGCTCTCGGGGCAGAAGATGTCGGTTCTGAAGGCTGAGCAGTTTAAGAAGTTTGATGAGATCACGCTGGGTCTCCGGGGGCTTTATCTTTTGTGGGATAATGACAACGCGAAGCAGCGGATTAGTTCGCGCTCGATGCAGATTTTGGAAAAGGGTGGAGTTGATGAAGTGAAAGCGCTTCGTGAGACGGCATCGGAGACGTGCCGGAAGACGATTGGATTTTCGGAGATTGAAGAGCACCTCGATGGTAAGTTGACGCTGAAGGAGTGTCACAAGGGACTTCATACGAGCACGCGGAGGTTTGCGAAGAGGCAGCGCTCTTGGTTGAAGAAGGAAGCTTGGCTTAAGGATGTGACTTGCCCGTTTCCCTTTGATGCGAAGTTTGCCTCTCTTTGAGGGACTGCTGGGAGTTGATCCGCAGATTTTGCAGATTTGTACCGATGGTTGAGCGGCCTGCGAAACTAAGCGGCGGGGCGCCACCTCTCCTTTTTGAGAGGGTTGTGGTGGCGGGTGCCGCCAAAGAAGTTGTCGTTGCGTTTTTCGGAGCCCACTAGCGCGGCGCTTGGGGGTAAGGCGTAGCGCTCGTCATCGCTCCCATGGACATGCCGATGACCCAAATGATGGTGAGTCCCCCGATGGGCCAGCTGGCACTTGCTCCGAGTGTTTCGGCGAAGATAAGGGGGATCGCGACGGTCGACCCAAACTACTGTTGAAAGCCCAGAAGGATCGTCTGGAGGATCGCTGCGCGAAGAGTAGTGAATGGTGAAAGCTTGTTTTCCATATAAAACGGCTTCGGTTTCCCGAAGCCGTTTTGGAAGAATGAATGTTGTTTCGCCTACGTGAACAAAGGTTTCATGTGGCGGTCCAGGAGGTTGCCGGTGACGCACTTGGAGATGATTGCTTCATTTTTTTTGAGGGCGTCGAGGTAGCGGTCACCCATTTGGGCGGCGATCTTGAAGCCGACGTGGAGGAGCTGGCGAACGTTGGCGTTGTAGCCTGGGTTGCTCTGGTCATGCGTTAAGGCGCTGACGTATTGCTCGCTGGTCCAGCCGTTGACTTCCTCGGCGCTTGGGAGCTGGGAGTGGTCGATGTCGATGACGGTGGCGTAGGGCTCGCAGAGGGCTTCTTTTTTCTCGAGGGCCTTGGCGTAAATTTCTTTGGCAAGGTCGAGTGCGTCTCCACCTGCGGTGGCGAGGCCGATGACTTCTTCGAGCCAGTTGGTGCCAGCGGTCTTGATGTGGAGGCCGGCGCCGGAGCGGGCGATCGCTTTTCTGATGGGGCCGTAGATGGAGAATTTATCAGAGCCGGAGTGCACGCTGAGTTTGAGGGTCTCGGGGAGGTCGTAGGCTTTGATAGCGTGCGCGAGGACTGCGAGGTCGTCGTTGAATTCTTGCTCGAATTGGGCCACGTCGCCGACGTAATCAACACCCTTATTAAAACGGCCGGTGAATTTGGGTGCGATGGTCTGGATGGGGATGCCTTGGTCGGAGATGGCAGCGAGGATGATGAGCATCTCGGCGGGGACCTGGGGGTCGTCGGTTTCGTCCATGGAGACTTCGGTGACGAAGTCATCGGTGCCGCCTTTTGCTGCGACAATGTGGTCGTAGATCGCTCGGGCCTTTTGAGTGGCTTTGAGAAATTGGTTGGCTGTTTTTTCGACAAGCTCTTTTGAGATTTCAAGTGGGGCGTCGATGCCTTCGACTTTCACGGAGCCGATGAGCTCGGGGTGACTCGTGATGAAGGCTTTGACGTCGGCAGGAGCGGCGGGTGAGCCGATGTCGTCTGCGACGTCGAGAGTGAAGAAGTTACACGGAGCGACGAAGCGGTCGACGGTGGAGAGGTTGATGTGGTCGGCATCGAGGAGGTATTCGCCGGTCCAGCCGAGGTCTTTGACGGCGACGTCAGCGGCGTCGCGTGTGGTTTGGGGCTCGGAGCCGATAATTTCGTGCTCGCGGTTGGATTTATTCCAGGTGGGGCAGATATCGACGCCGAGGTCTTTGGCGGCGATAAAGGCTTGGAGTTGGGCGTGGGCGCCGTGGGCGAAGCGATCGCCGACGCCGAAGGTATACTTTGGACAGATTTTCATGAGTGTAATTGATGTTTTGGTTTTTGAATTTTTTTGGTGAAGCGTTGGCGAATTTTGAGTAGTGAATTGCTTGGTTGAGCAGGCTATTTGATTCGTCGAGGAGAGAGGTAAGTTTTTGTTCGGGGACGATTTCGGTTTTGATGAGGAGGCGGAGCCAGTAGTGGGTTTCGCGTGCTTCCTTGCAGGAGACATACATCTTTGTGGTGAAGTCAGGTTTGCTCTGGCCTGCTTTGGCTTCCTCGATGTTTGCTTCGACAGATGTTCCCGAGCGAAGGAGCTGATTTGCAAGGGTTAGGGAAACTCCAGGTTGGTTTTTAAGTTGTTGGCAGAGCTTTACGATCCGAACTGCAAAATCGAATGATCGTTCACGAATTTCTGTTGGTTACTCAGTCATAAATTCATCCCTCTCTATTCATCATTCACTATTATTAAGGCTTTGATGGTTCCGGTGGCGAGGTCGGTGAATTTGTCGAATCCTTCGGGGACCTCGGTGATGTCGAGGCGGTGGGTGATCCAGTTTTGAAGGTTGATTTTCTTTTGGCCGAGGATGCCGATTATTTCGGGGAAGTCGGATGGGAGGGCATTTCTGCTGGCAATGACGGAGAGCTCGCGGCGGTGGAAATGGGGGGCCTGCGGGAAGGTGATGTCCTGGGCGGTGATGCCGACGTAGACGACGCGGCCGCCGACGGCGGCATATTCGAAACACTGGACCATGGAGCCGGCGTGTCCGGTGGCGTCGATGATGACGTCGCATAATCCTCCTTCGGTGATTTTTTCAATCTCGGCGAGGTGGGAGCCATCGGATTGAGGCTGGATGGTGTGCTCAATGCCGAGTTTTTCGGAGCAGAAGTCGAGTCGGTTTTGGGCGAAATCGACGACGATGACTTTGAGATCCATGAGTTTGAGGAACTCGAGGGCGGCGAGGCCGATGGGGCCGGCGCCGATGACCATGACGGTTTCTCCGGGTTGTGGGTTGCCGCGCTTTATGGCGTGGTAGCCGATGGCGAGGGTCTCGACGAGGGCGAGTTCATCGTAGGAAAGATCGTTTCCGGGATGCAGCTTGTGTGCGGGGACAGTCCAGTTCGATTTACGAAGTCCTCCTGATTGGTGGACGCCGACGACGGAGACATTCGAGCAGGCATTGGAGTGGCCTTTTTTCGAGGGGATGGACTCGGGGTCGTTGAGGTAGGGCTCGAGGGAGCATTTATCGCCGGGTTTCACGTTGGTGACGCCCTCGCCGACGGCGACGACTTCGAGGCCGAGTTCGTGACCGGGAGTGCGTGGGTAGGTGAAAAAGGGAAATTTACCGAGGTAGCAGGAGAGGTCGGTTCCGCAGATGCCCATGCGATGGGTGCGGACGAGGGCCTCGCCGGAAGCGGGCGCTCCGACGTCGGGGAGATCAACGGGGGTGATTTTTTTGACGTCGGTGAATTCGATTGCGTAGGACATTGGGAATTGAGATTTGAACGTGCTTGGTTGAGGAATTTTGGTTGGGGAAGTTTATCCGCAGATTTCGTAAATTAGCGCTGATGTTTGATTGAGGCTCACGCGAGGGCGCGGAGAGGCAGAGATTCTTTGAGGAAGCTTGCTAAGCGAAGCGGCGGAGGCGCCGCGGCTCCTTTAGTTGTTTTCGGGGAGGCCTTCGGGGTGGCCGAGGTTTTTAACGGGGGCGAAGATTTCGTGGACTTGGGCGAGGAGAGATTGGTCGATGGGTTCGGCGAGCCATTGGGCCCATTTTGCGACGTTCTTGGGATTTGCTGAACCGGCGACGGTGGAGGCGATGTCGTCGTGACCACAGGAATACTGAAGGGCGAGCTGGGCGATATCGACGCCGTTGTCATTACAGAGTTTTGCCGCGGCGCGGGCGGCTGCTTTCACTTCCTCGGGTTCCTTGAGCCAAACGGGGAGTTCGGCATTGGTGAGGAGGCGGGCTGAGAAGGGACCGGCATTGATTGCGCCCAGTCCCTTTGACTTGAGGCGCGGGACGAGGTCGTCGGCGAAGCTGGTGTTCTGCAGGGTGTATTGATTGTAAGAGAGGACGCAATCGATGTCGTCTTCGACGTGATCGAGGACTTTATTGAAGCAGGCCATGGGGTAGCAGGAGAAGCCGATGGCGCGGACTTTTCCGGTATTCTTAGCTTCGATCAAAGCGGGGATCGTTTCCTCCCAGATCTGGTCCAATTTCACGAACTCAACATCGTGGAGGAGGACGAGGTCGAGGTAGTCGGTGCCCATGCGTTGCATGGAGACGTGGAGTGATTCGTCGACGCGTTTTGCGGAGAAATCGAAGTGGATTTCGGAATAACGACCGAGCTTTGTGCCGAGCAGGTATCTGGAGCGGTCGATGCCCTTGAGAGCCCGGCCGAGCATGACCTCAGACATTCCGCGGCCGTAGAAGGGGGAGGTGTCGATGAAGTTCATTCCAAGATCGAGCGCGGTGTGGACGGCGCTGAAGGCTTCATTGAGATCGATGGATCGGAATTCGGCACCAAGAGAGGAGGCTCCAAAGGAAAGGCTGGGGAGTTCGAGGCCGCTTTGGCCGAGAGGACGAGTTTCCATAGTGACGAAATATTGATTGAGGATAAAAGGCTGGGAGAGATTTGTCTGACTGATTTTGAATGGGAAGGAAAATTCGGCAAAATGCGTGTGAATAAGGCGAAGACGTTCAATGTTGAAAAAGAGAGAATGCCTTCAATTTTTTAGGGAATAAAATAGTAGATTGAATCACTAGGGATCAGTAATTCTGAGCTTGCAGGAGACATGAATTTTTGGAGGCTATGCCATATGGAGCATACTTTGATGCCTTGGGAAAAGGTCGGTCCCCAATTCAAGAAGTTTTATAAGAGGGCAGGGATGCTGGTCGATCTCGACCGCTGTATCGGATGTCACTCTTGCTCAGTCTCTTGCAAGACGGAGAACGATGTTCCGCTCGGCAATTTTCGGATGCGGGTGCGCTATTTAGAGCAGCCAGATCAGTCGGCCTTCCGCTCAGCGATGGCAATGCCAGCCCCATCGGGACCTATCATCAAGTTCCCGAGCACGTTGATCTTGCCGAGGACCGCTACATTTTCTCTACCTTCAAGTGGAACGTTCACACCCAAGGCCGCTCCGGTCATTGGAAATATGCCGCGGAGATCATTCACACCAACCCTGTTTTCATGCATCGCGAGACTGGTAAAACTCTCGGTGTGAAAGAAGGGAATTCGGTTGAGATTTCCGTTTTCCGTCCTACCGGTCACACCTATCGCTCGGGCGAAGAAGGAGTGATGGGGAGCTTTAAAAATCACGTCCGTTTTCTCAAGGGAATGCATCCGCGCGTCGTGATGTGCTCGCACCACGTCGGGCACTGGGAGCACGGCATCGTAGGCTCCGCCGCAAGCAAGGAAACATCGCCAGCCGAGGGCAAGAGTAAGAAGCTTTCTGATTCCGAACTTCAGCGTAGCCCCTGGTGGTCAAGGCAGCGCGGAGGTATCGGTGGGGGAGTCCACATCAATGACGCCCTGCCCATCAACCCAGCGCCCCTCATCGGCGGACAGAATTGGTATGACAATGTCTGTAAGATAGAGAGATTGACTTCATGAATCCCGAATCCGCTGTGCAACAACTCGCTGCGACGCTGCTCGCGCGCGAGGTCAACTCGGAGCTTGTAGCAACCCTGCAGGAGCCAGCGACCGCCGCTATTTTGAAACAGCTCGAGCCTTCGTGTATCGAATTGTTAGGAAGGGAATGGACTAAAAAAGATTTTAATGACGCCGCGGTCGAATTCTGTCGCCTCTTCATTCTTGAGCCCAAGGTTCCGGCACGGGCGGCTGCTTACTTTGAGGAGAAGGAACTAGAGATCGCGAGCCGCATCCAGTTCATGCTCGATAACGGCCTCCTCGAAATCCCCGAGGGCTTTCAGACGCTCTCGCCTGACCACATCGCCATTCTACTTTTAGTGCAAACCACGCTCGCCGGGGAAGACGCAATACAGTTTAAAAAAGACAATCTTAGCTGGCTTCCAGAGTTCGCCCGGAAGCTTGCCGATCAAAGTAAGCATCCGTTTTATCAACTGGTGGCCAAGCTGATTTCGCTTTCCTAAAAAGGGTCCTTGGTCGCTCGCGTTCAGGTCAATCTGGGATCGAGTTCAAAGGGAGTGGCCTTCCCTAATCTGATCTTCGTGAAATCAGGGTGTTCGGGGTTCAGGAGAAATTTCTCTTCGATCTGCATTACCGCGCGCGGCACTACAAGCACCGCCGATCTTTTCGACCGCAACCAATCCCCGCCGTAGATCTGGGTGCTTGCCATGATTTCTTATCGGTCTCAGCCCTTGGGGAGATCTTTCACCTTTGGAGGTTTGATCAGTTTTCGATCAATCGTGACCTGAAAATAATTGAAGAGCCGCATGAGCGTCGCGTGATTCTCGATATGGATAAAAAGCTCCAGTGTCGCGAGCGAGAGACTGCTCCCGAGATAGACCATGCGCAAACCGACGCGGTTCCATCGGCCTTCGGTGAGACGCGCGCCGTCGCCGGAAAAAGCGCTTTCGAGATATTTCGTTTTCGTGATCCGAAAACCCGTGCCCGCTCAAAGGATTAATGAGCCAGACCTGGCTCTTTCGCAGGAGCTTCGGCGCATCCACCGGAACGAACTCCACTAAGAGGAAGTCTCCGTTCTTAAGAGTTCCCGCTCCACTGGATATTATTCCTTGTCCTGCCATATTGGGATATTTAACACGGCCAAATGGCCGAGGGTGGAATTTTCTTTATCTCCGCAGCTCTCTGCTTGTCTTGATTGTGATCGTTTACTTCTTCTTGGTTGGCATGAAGCTGCCGGCGCCGGGGGTGAAATCCCAGGGGGTGGTTTTCTCTCCGAGTTTTTGGAGGAAGGCTCCGGAGGAGAAGGCTAGGAAGAAGTTGTCGTCTCCGGGCGTGTTGCGGGTGCGGGCGTAGACTTTCTTCATGGCGGGGATCGCCGCTTTGGCGTAGTTGCCGAGGAGTTCGATGGCACGGCAGGCACGTAAGGCGATGGCCCAGGTTGGGTTGTCGAGTTCCTTGATGAGTATCTTGAATGATTGATCGCGATGAGGCTTCATTACAGCGAGCCAGCTGGCGGCTTCGATGCGGATTTCGGCATTTGGATCGTCGAGGAGGGTGGCGGCAAGTTCGAATAGGAGATTTTCTGAGCGGTCGTTGCGTAGGGCGATGAGGGCCCAGAATCTTTCCATGGGGTTGTCAGATTTGATGGCTTTGCGGGCGATCTTTGTCCCTCGTCCGACGGAGTCTGCTATTTTCCAGACGCGGCTCAGGTCCGGTTTTTGATTGCCGATGGCTTTACCCTTCTTCTGGATCAAGTTTGCCATCATGCCTTCGGGAATGAAGAGAGTGTCGTGGGTTTCCCTGCGCAGTTTTTCGAAAGCGCGGGCGGCTTTTGCGAGTGCATTGGCATCTTCTGCGGTGAGCTTTTCTTCAGCAATGTTGCGCAAGTTTTCAGGGTCGGCAAGGCAGTCGTAGAATTCAACTGGAGAACGATGGGCGGAAAGGTAGTGAGCTTGAGCCCGGTTCATGCGCATGCCGCTGAATTCGAAACGGTGAAGCTCGCTCCGGATTTCGCCGAGATCGGAAAAGGTGGACGCTTGGTTCCATCCATAGTGAGGATAGAAGTTGCGAATGTAGAGCCAGCGACCGTTACGGACGGAGCGAGAGCAGTCGAAGACTTCATCGATACGATCACGGGCGCCGTAAACCCACTCGCGAGCGGGGGCTTTGCCGATGACGCGATGCTTCGACATGGTGGCGGGAGGAGTGATGCCGGCGAGATCGAGGACGGTGGGGGCGAAGTCGATGAAGGCTACGAGGCGGTCGGTCTTTGTTCCGGGTTTGGCGTTTGCCAGGTGCTGCCATTTTTTGGGAACACGGATCATGAGTGGGACCTGCATTCCTGAGTCAGTGAGGACGCGCTTGTGGCGGGGCATACCCGAGCCGTGGTCGGAGTAGAAGAAGACGATGGTATCTTGAGCGAGTCCGTCTTCCTCAAGCTCTTTGAGAAGGCGTCCGACGTTTTGATCCATGACCGAGACACAATCGTGATAGCGAGCGAGTGATTTACGAATGGATTTGGTATCGGGATAGTAAGAGGGGACTCGTAATTTTGAAGGGTCGTGAATTTTGTCGGGGGAGAGTTTGGACTGAACCTCTTTTTGGAAGATTTCGTGTGGCCAGACCATGGTGCGGGACTGGTGGCTAATCATGTCGTTGAAGACGGCGAAGAAGGGTTCTTTTTTTGTGCGATTTCTCCAATGGGCTTTGGCGCTGGATTGGTCCCAGCAATCTTTCACTAGGCGGGCGGCATCGGCGGAGTTGTAATCTGTTTTAACGTTGTTGGTGGTGTAGTAACCGGCGTCGCGAAGGTATTCGGGAAAGCCGCGGGTGCCGGCGGGAAGAGGGAATGCGGAGCGCATTTGGCCCGTGCCGGTGCTGGTGGGATACATTCCGGTGATGAGGCAGGATCGGGATGGAGAGCAGACGGGATAGGCGGCGAAGGCGTGAGTATAGAGGAGACTTTCCTTGGCGAGGGCGTCGATATTGGGCGTGTAGGCATCAGCGTCACCGTAGCAGCCGAGGGTCGGGCTCATGTCTTCGGCGATAATCCAGAGGATGTTTGGTTTTGCGAGAGAGGTGGTCTCCTTGATGAGTTTGCGGGCGCGGATGTTGCGGAATTTGACAGTGCCCCCTTTTCCGTGGTGCTGGATAGCGAAGTAGCCTTTGAGTTGCTTCTCCTCTCGTAGGTCCGAGACAGGTTCTCCGTTGACCCAAGTTTGGACGTGGTCGCCTTTCGCAATGACGCGGAAGTGGTTCCACTGTCCTTCCTTCAGTGTGCCCTTTTTTTGGCTCAGCCAGCCGCCGAGTCCAATTCCGTAAACTCCGCCGGGGATCTTGCGGTCGATTTCAATTTGGTAACCTTTGGGTTTCCCTTTGGCTCCCTGGCATCGAAAGGCAAGGCCGGAATTGAATCCGGGTTCATCGGGGAGGAAGACTTCGAGTTCGGCTTCGAAATCGGCCATTTCGATAGTGGTCGTGACCCAGACGTTGGTTTTCGAAAGGAGGTGAAGTTCTCCATTTTTGGCTTCGAAGCTTTCGACCTCGGAGCGGGGTGTCCAGCCGTTGGTGGTTTTGCCATCGAAGAGGTTAGTCCACTCGGCGTGAGCGAGGGAGCTGGCAAAAAGGAGGATGGTTAGGACTTTCATCCCGCTATCACATCTGAATCCGAGGCCCAGCGCCAATGAATATTCTAATTGTCGTGACGAAAATGAATCACATCATATCGCTCCCGCGTTGGGAATAGTCCCTGTTTTAAGCTTCCAATTAAGCGAGGGCTTCCTTGATAGCTTTGATCTCCTGGGCGGCGCAGGCGTCTGGGTCGGGCTTGGGGAAGACTTCTGCGGAGAGGTAGCCAGTGTAGCCGACTAGCTTGAGGGCTGCGACGATGGGGTCGGGGTCGGTGTGGCCCATGCCCATGGCGTTCCGGTTAGAGTCGGCAAAGTGGACGTGGCCGGTGTGCTTACCGGCATCGATGATTGCCTGGGCGACGTCGGATTCTTCGATGTTCATGTGGAAGAGGTCGGCGAGGAGGACGATGTTAACGAGCTTGTTGTCCTCGATGTATTTAGCCCCTTCGGCGAGGCGGTTGATGAGGTTCGTCTCGTATCGGTTGAGGGGCTCGTAGATGAAGGGGACGCCGTGTTTTGCGGCGGCGGCACCGGCTGCTTTGAGGGCGTCGGCGAGCCATGAAAGGGCTTTGTCGCGGGAGATGTTGCCACCCCATTTGCCCTGCATCGAACCGAGGATCGCGGGAGCGCCGAGCTGGCCACCGAAGTCGATCATCTTGAGGATGAACTGAAGGGCCGCCTCGCGCTTGGCAGGATCGGGGTCGGTGAGGGAGAGGCCGTGTTTTACCATGCCTGCTCCGGTTCCGACGGCGGCGATGCCGAGGTTGTGTTCTGTCGCGAGGGCTTTGACTTCAGCGACGGTGATGAAGTCGGGGCCGGGGAAGAAAAGTTCGACGGAGTCGTAGCCGTGTTTTTTAGCGGCGGCGAATCCTTCGGCGATGGGTTGTTGAAAGACGAAGGGGCCGGCGGCTGCTTCGGGGACTTGGGAGAGAGTGATGGCTGATTTCATTTTAAAGAGGTTGGCGGAAGGTTAGATCGACCTTTCAGGGCTTGGTGAAGTTGATAAGTCATAAATCCCCAAGCGTTTCTTCTGGGGCAACGTTAGGTCGACCCGTTGGGGCTGGGATGAGAGGTTTATCCGCAGATTGACGCTGATGTTCGCCGGCTTGAAGCTCACGCAAAGGCGGGGAGAACTTTAGGTAGGAAGGCTTGGTTGGGGGCAAGCGAAGCTAAGCGGCCGCGGCGCTGCGGCTCCTTTTTGCTTTAGACGGATTCTAGGATAAGGTTGCCGTAGGCGGTCGGGTCGCCGGTGCGGATGAGGCCAATGGCGTTGGGGACCATTTTTTTGAACGCGTCGTGGTCGAGGCGAGTGATCTGAAGGTTGGGTTGGTTGGCTTTGAACGCCTCGAACTTTGAATCGTAGATCTCAATAACGTCCTGCGGGTTGGTGTCGAGGAATTGAGAGGCTTGCCAGATGTGCCCGACTTTAAAATTGGGCGCAAGGAGATCGAGGAGATCGGTGATCAGGGGAACTCCGCGTGTGAGGGAGATATCGATGATTTCGAGATCCTTGAAGTGAGGAAAGGCCCAGTCCGCGATAACGAGAGTGTTGGTGTGGCGGACGCGGGAGAGGAGATGGTTGATTTGAGGATTGAGGATTCCTTTCTGAAGCATGATGTGAAGAATTTGTCAGACTGATTTCAATTGGGAAGGGCAAAATAGCCCACCGCATCTCGTATATTGAGCCTAGAGATGGCTTAGAACAGCTGAATGAACTGTCTCCGGTGGCGCAGTGGCGTCAATCCGGTGGATGAAATTATCGGGGAGGGCGGAGAAGATCTTGTGGCAGCCTTCGAGCGCACCGCGTTGTTCGAACTCGTTGGTCTCGCCGTCGCGCACTCCGATTCGGGAAAGGGCGACGTCGATGGGAACCTCGAGAATGAAGACGTGATCGGGGATGGGCGCGAATTTTTCGTTGGTTTCGCGGATCTCTTGCGGATCGAATCCACGCAGACCTTGGTAGGCCATGGTGGAGAAGTAGTAGCGGTCGAGAATGACGGCGGCTCCGCGAGCGAGAGCGGGCTTGATGAGGGTTTCGACATGCTCGCGGCGATCGAGGTGGAAGAGATCGAGCTCTTCCTGAGGGGAGAGGCGGCCGGTCTCGGCGGAATTCCTAAGGCGGGTTCCATGAGGGCCGTCGGTAGGCTCCTTAGAAGTAACGACTTCGTGGCCTTTTGCGCAAAGCGCGTCGGCAAGGAACTGGACCTGGGTGGATTTCCCGGTACCGTCGATTCCTTCGAAGATGATAAACATGGAGTAGAAAAGGTGGCACACCCAACAGGACTTGAACCTGTAACCTACGCATTAGAAGTGCGTTGCTCTATCCAGTTGAGCTATGGGTGCTGCTGGGGAGGGATGTAAGGTTCTCAGCGGGAAATGGCAAGGAATTGAAAGGCCGATTTATCGGGGAGTGGAAGGGCTTGCTGGATTTCAGAGAGAGGAGGGATGACGAGAGACTCTTCTTCGACTTGGTGTTGGTCCGGGGGGAATTGATTCTCGGGGAGAATCGACTTGGATAGATGGTAGCAGGCCCAGGCTTGCAGAGTGCGGATTTCTGCCCGCGGGCCGGCCATGCGGGTGGCGAGGTGTTGAAAATGACGAGTGGGGTTTCCAATGAAAAGGGAATTGTCGCGGTTTTCGAGGAACCATTTCAGGGCCATGTAGGGAAAGGGGGCCTTGGTTTCAGCGAAGGACGATTTATTGAGCTGGAGGAGTGCCTGAGCGGGCTTTCCCTGAAACCAGAGGGATTGGGAAAATTCTAGGCAGGCCTGATGAAACTTGGGGCCACATTCTGATCGATGAATGCGGGTGTGCTCCGGGGTGAGGTCGGGGGAAGCACCCGGGAGGTGAGGGTTGGGAACGTTGAACACTGAAGAGTGAGATTCGAAGGATGAAGGGCTTGCGTTAGGAGCGGGAAGGGAGCGTCTAACCTCGGGGGTGGAAGTTTTTGTGGACGGTCTTGAGGCGTTTTTGGTCGACGTGAGTGTAAATCTGGGTGGTGGAAATATCGGCGTGGCCTAAGAGTTCCTGAATGACCCGGAGGTCGGCGCCATTTTCCAGGAGGTGTGTGGCAAAGGAGTGGCGGAGAAGGTGGGGGTAGATGTTCTGATCAATGCCGGCGGCCTTGGCACGTTCCTTGACGATCTGGCGAACGCGGACGGTTGAGAGGGGGCCGCCGCGCACGGAGAGGAAGATGTGAGAGGAAGTCTTTTTTGAGACGAGTGCGGGACGCTCGCTGGTGAGATATTTTGAGAGGGCATCGAGGGCGCGTCCGCCGACAGGAACGAGCCGAGTTTTATTCCCCTTGCCGGTGACGCGGAGAAAGTGGTCGTCCAAGTCGAGGGTCTCGAGGCGGGCGTTACAAATCTCTGAGAGGCGGAGGCCTGAGGCGTAGAAGAGTTCCATGATGGCGAGGTCGCGGCGGCCGAGGCGCTTGTCGGGATTGATGGAGTTGAGGAGTTTCTCGACGGCTTGGGCTCCTAAAGTTTCGGGAAGTCTGGAGGCGGTTTTGGGGGCGGAAAGAGGCTCGGTAGGATCGATCTCGAGGTGGTTTCGTTTTACGAGGAATCGAAAAAAGACCTTTAGGTGGACCTGAGCGATGCGGAGCGACGAGGCTTGAAGTCCGGAATTTCGGAGATGGGAAAGGAAGGCCGAGAGTTCATCGGTACCGAGATCGCGCCACTGGGAGTACCCGTTTTTTTGGGACCATGAAGGAAGCTTGTCGAGCGTCTGGCGGACCGAGAGTTGATAGGCTGACGACAGTCCTCGCTCGGTAGCGAGGTAGAGGAGGAAGCTGTCGATTTTTGATTCCACAGGTAGTTTTTAAATGCCAAGTGGTGAAAAGCTTAGTAAAATCGTCTTCTCGTGAAATTTTCTCACGCGAAACCAGTTTCCCTATGATGCGCTTTCCCTCTTTTTTAATCGTTCTTTCCTTATTCGGTGTCATCGCCTCGGCGGTTGAACGTCCAAACATCGTCTACATTATGGCTGACGATTGCACCTTTCGGGATTTGGGCTGTTACGGGGGGCAGGCAAAGACTCCTCATATCGATGGGCTCGCCACGGAAGGGATGTTGTTCGAGCGCTGTTTTCAGGCGGCGCCGATGTGCTCGCCGACGAGGCACAATATTTATACGGGACTCTACCCGGTGAAAAGTGGGGCTTATCCGAATCACACTTTTGCGAGGGAGGGAACCAAGAGTCTCACGCATTATCTGAAACCCTTGGGATATCGCGTGGCTCTGAGTGGAAAGACCCACATTGCTCCGAAAGAGGTTTTCGATTTTGAGTATTCTGGAAGGAAGAACAATCCGGATATGGAGGTGATTGAGTCTTTGATGGTGGAGTCGAAGGAAAAGGGGGCGCCCTTTTGTCTCTTCGCTTGCTCGAATGAACCGCATTCTCCCTGGGATAAAGGTGATGCTTCAAAGTATCCGCCTTCTGAAGTGAAGCTCCCGTCCTACTTGGTCGACACCCCGGAGACGCGCGAAGAGTTCTCAAACTATCTCGCGGAGATCACTTATTATGACCAGCAGGTGGGCGATATCCTGGCGCTTCTTAAGAAGCACGGACTTGCAGAAAATACTCTCGTGGTGGTGACCTCAGAGCAGGGGAACGGCTTCCCATTTGCCAAGTGGACCTGTTACGACTCAGGACTTCAAAGTGCGATGATCGCCCGCTGGCCGGGAGAGATTGCGAAAGGCAAGAAGACCAAGGCGATGGTCGAGTATGTCGACCTTTGCCCCACTTTCATCGAAGCTGCTGGTGGAGAACTTCTTGATGGGCTCGATGGGGTAAGCTTTCTGCCAGTTTTAAAAGGGGAAAAGAAGCAGCACAAAAACCATGTCTTTGGGCTGATGACAACCCGGGGAATTCTCAATGGATCAGAGCACTATGGCATTCGCTCGGTGCGTTCGAAGACTCACAAATTGATCGTGAATCTGACGCCTGAGGTGGAGTTCCGAAATATCGCGATGAAGACTCCCACGTTTCGTTCTTGGGAGGCGCTCGCAAGAAAAGGGGATGAACGCGCGACCTATTTAGTGAATCGTTATAAAAAACGGCCTGCAATTGAGCTTTACGATGTTGTTTCTGACCCGCTCGAAACGAAGAACCTAGCGGAGGAGGAAGGCAAGGGAGAGATCATTAAGTCGCTTCGAAAGGAATTGCATGATTGGATGACCTCTCAGGGAGATCAAGGTCAGGCTACTGAGATGGACGCTCAGAATCATCAGGGAAGAGGTCGTAAGAAAGGGAAAAAGAAGAAGTGAAATTCCTCTTTGTTAGTCTCCTTTTGATCGGCTTTCTTTTCGCGGAAGAGAAGGCGGCTCCGAGGCATCAGCTGGAGCCACTTTTTCAAAGCACACTGGATTTCTATGGAAAGTTGCTTCGGACGGAGAACGGAATGTATCTCGACGCGCATGAGTTTCGGGGAGGTGAGCGAGAAAATAAGAGGTGCTCGACGGCAGCGGTGGGCGTAGGGCTGATTGCGCTCTGCATGGAGCATGATCTCAAGCGAGATCCGAAAGCTGGGGTGAAAGCGCTGGAAACGCTTCGGGCGATCAACGGAACGGTGGAAGGCTTTCAGATCGATCGTGAAGAGGCGGGATACTTCCGCCATTTTTTTCAAAGTGATACCGGAAAGGGCCAATCGGAGCATTCGACGATCGATACCGCGATCATGGTCGTGGGGGCGTTATTTTGTCGAAATACTTTTGATGATCTTGCAATCAAGAAAGAGGCCGACGCGTTGTGGCAGTCGATTGATTGGGAGTTGGCCCTCGCTGATCTCAGAGGGCGGAAACTCCACATGGTAATCGAGGACGGAAAGCCGAAAGCAAATACGGTGACATCGCTTTTTAATGAATATTACCTTCTCGCAGATCTCATTCGCGAAGCTCAACTTCAGAAAAGAGGAGAGAGTAATCTTATTCGTTTCCAAGACCTTCCGAAATGGAAGAACGAGGGCGTGACCTTACTTTCGGATTGGCGGAAGGTTCCGCACTGTTCATTTCTCATCCAATTTCCCTTTTATCTGAGTCATGAAGGCGCGCGTGATCCTGATTTTGCGCAATTCGTGCGGGCACAAGCGGTCGCGGATCAGGGAGCTTCAATGAGATGGAATGGCATCCCTTGCTATTGGGGGAATGGTGCAGGAACGCTGCCGGGCGGTGGTTATCGAGCGAACCTTTACTCTGAAAATCCGGAGCGCGTGATTTCTCCGCATATTATCGCTGGGTTCATTCCCGTTTATCCAAAGGCAGTAGGAGATCTTTTAGAGCTTTACGGAAGCTCCAAGCTCACGGTGAACAGCCCGGTAGGAAAATTGCTTCCACGTTTTAGTCTGAAAAATCCCGCTTGGCGGGTGCCGCGAATCGAAGCGATCGATTACTCCTCGATGCTCTTTGGGTTGGCCGCCAGTCATCCAAAATTGGGGATGAAGTTCTTTGTGGAAGGGACACGATTCACCTTCCCTGCGATCAGCGAGTGACTCTTAAGAGAGCTTCCTCATTCCACGACTGTCCTTTAATTCGGCGTCGTAGTGATAGTTTTTGGCAAAGCTGATCACCGCAAGATGCGGACATGGAGGGATTAGAGGGGATGACCTACATCAAGCATCCCAAGCGAGGAGTAAAGGAGCTGTGGAATTTCAGGATTGAGATCCCCGCCAATCACGCTTACCTCCGGCCTGTGCCAAAGGTCTTTATCAAAACTTACGGGTGACAGATGAACGAACGTGATTCTGAGCAGGTCGCTCAGACATTTTCGGAGCGCGGCTATACGCTGACTCCTAGCGAGCATGATGCTGATGCCATCCTGATCAATACCTGCAGCGTGCGGGATCAGGCGGAGCAGAAAGCTTTGGGAAAGATGGGCATCATGGGGAAGCACCGTGAAGCGCGCCCGCATGTTGTTTTTGGCTTCATGGGCTGTATGGCGCAGAGCCGTGGTGAGGAACTTTTTAAACGTATCCCGCACCTCGATGTCGTGGTGGGGACACAGAAATATCATCGTGTTTTCGACTACGTCGATAGCGTGCTGACGCGGCGCCTTAAAGGCCGTATGGATGAGGTTGGTGCCGAGATGGTGACCAATCGGGTGGAGGACGAGCTGGTGCAGGTGAATGCGCATAAGGTGATCTCGGCTCGCGTGGTCGATACCGATGAAGAAGTCGGGAGCCAGAACACGATCCGTGATCACGTTCCGCGAGAGACGCGTCGTGCCAAGGCCTTCGTGAGTATCATGCAGGGCTGCAATATGCGCTGTTCCTTCTGCATCGTGCCGGACACCCGCGGAAAAGAACGGGGCCGGCCCATCGCCGATATCGTGCAGGAGGTCGAGGGTCTCGTTTCCGAAGGGGTGAAAGAAGTCACGCTTCTCGGCCAGATCGTGAATCTTTACGGACGGACGGAATTTAAAAATGTGGATGGAAAAAGCCCCTTCGTGCAGCTGCTCGAAGCGGTGCACGCGATTGAAGGACTCGAGCGCATCCGCTTCACCAGTCCACACCCGATCGGCTTCCGCGACGACCTCGTGGCGGCGTTTACCTATCTTCCTAAGCTGTGTTCGCATATTCATTTCCCGATGCAAAGTGGTTCGGATCGTATTTTAAAGAAGATGCGGCGTCCGTATAAGAACGAGAAGTTTCTGGCGATCTGCGCTAAGATGAAAGCGGCTCGTCCGGATCTCTCGATCACGACGGATATCATTGTGGGTTTCCCGGGGGAGACCGAGGAGGACTTTCAAGAGTCGATGAAGTGCATGCGCGAGATTGGCTTCGATAATAGCTTTATCTTCCGTTATTCAATACGGAAGGACACGCCTGCTGCCGAGATGGAGGGGCAGCTTGATGAGGCGACTAAAGAGCGTCGAAATCAGGAAATGCTGGCACAGCAAGATGAGATGACGATGGCGAAGAATGAGACGTTCATCGGGACAAGGCAGGCCGTGCTCTGTGAAGGCCCGAGTAAGACAAATAAGGAACGGCTCTGTGGTCGGACCTCGCAGAATAAGATCGTGATCTTCGATGGCGATGCCGAGCGCATGACGGGCGAGATCTTCGATGTCATTATCGAGGACTCCACCGGATTTACCCTTTATGGGACGCCAATGCTTGAGTGACTTTAGAGCACTGCAATGATGCGTTGGATCGTCCAACTTAATGCGATGGCCAGGAGCGCCAGGTTTCCTAATTTACGGAAGCTTTGATACCCCTCACGTTTTGCCAAAGGCTTGCTTAGGATCCATGCGGTGAGGAGGGCTAAAACCTGGGCGCATTTGATGACGAGATTGGTGAGGAGGAGAATGAGAGTCAGCCAGGATTTCCTGAGCACGAGAGAGCTTTGCGAAATTTTCCCGTGAGTGAAAATCCCATTCGATGTTCGTGATTGGCCACTTTACGGCGGAATTTGATCGTGCAAGTTGACGTGTTTAGGCTTTACCGATGCTAAAGGAAGCTTAGCTTAGCGCCGCATGACATCAGGCCCTCATCCTTATCAGGAAATTACTTTGAGTTCTGCTGGAACCGTCTTGGGCATATTCCTGACGGTGCTTTATGGCGCGATGCTTTTGAAGCCAGTTGCTGCCAAGGAGTGGGCTGTGAAGTTACCACGGCATCATCAGTCAGGCATTTATACGATGTCGATTGGCATGATATGGTTCTGGCTTTTGGTTGCTCCGGATTTACGGGGCACTTTTTCTTTTCTTGGAGCCTTGAGTATGGACTTTGCGGACTTTTCGAAAATGAAGCCTTACCTTCAGGTGGGAGTTCCGCTCGCTTGCTTGGGAATGATTACTTGTGTGCGAGAGTTTCTTTTCGTGCGCGGGCTTGGCTTGACGCTTTTGATGGCCGCTGCGCCATTGCTTTATGCCGCTGACTTTGAGGTGGCTCCTTTCAAGAATCTTGTGTCCTTTGTTGCCTATGCGATGATTTTAAAAGGTCTTTTTTTTGTGGGCATGCCCTACGTCTTTCGTGATGGCGCGAACTGGCTTGTGGCCAATGATCGCCGTTTTAAAATGGCGACTACCGGAGGGCTTATCTTAGGGCTTACGATTCTCGTTTTCTCCTTCACTCTTTGGAGCGGCCACTAGATTTCGGTCATGATTCAACCTTGGTATGTGATTGGGCATCAGAATCCAGATGCGGATGCTATTTGTGCGGCGATGGGCCATGCGGCCTATCTGCGGGCAATGGGGGATGAGCGCGTGGAAGCGGCGCGCTGCGGGGAGGTTCCCCCACGGGTGAAAATTGTTTTGAAAAAAGCGGGCCTGGAAGCTCCCAAGTTAATCGAGGACGTCCGCCCGACGGCCGGGTCAATTTCACGTAAGAACGTAGTGACTGTCCGTCAGGATGATACCTTTCTCATGGCTTACCGATTGATGGTGGACCACAGTATCCGTTCCGTGCCGGTTCTCAACAATGGTGGAGAAGTTTGTGGCCTTCTCCATTTTTTGGATCTCTTGCAGCTGCTTCTTCCTCCCGCTACCGACGGTCGAAATGTGAAGCTTTTGCATGCAAGTCTGGAAAATCTTTCGGCGACTTTGGGGGCAGGTTTGCAAAATGGGGCGACACTTCCTAGCGATGAAGAAAATCTCATCATGATGGTGGGAGCATCCAGTCAGAAAACGGTAGAGAAAAGGCTGAAGGCTGCTCAAGAGGAAGGAGCGGTGAGTAAGTATCTCGTAATTTGCGGTGATCGTCCGCATGTTCATCAACAGGCCTTTGATTACGGGGTACGAGCGTTGCTCGTGACAGGTGGATATCAGCTTGAAGCTGAACTGGCTCAAAAAGCGAAGGAAGCTGGAATGGTGATTCTCTGTAGTCCGCATGACACGGCGACGGCGGTGAAACTCGCCCTCTGCGCGCGAAAGGTGCGGAACATTTTATCTGATGATTTCATCTGCTTAGCTTCCAATGAAGTGGCGGAAGGCTTCGCAAAAAGGATCGCAAGCTCGACGCAGGATCTCTTCCCGGTGGTTGAACCCGGGACGCGAAGACTGAGTGGTGTGTTTTCGAAGTCGGATCTGGTGGATCCTCCACGGGTGCGGCTTTCGCTGGTGGATCATAATGAATTTTCTCAAGCGGTCAGAGGCGTGGAAGATGCCCAGGTTGTCGAGATTATTGATCACCACAGGCTCTCTGGAGATCTCATCTCGCGTGAACCGGTGCGTTTCATCAATGAACCTGTCGGAAGTTCGTCGACCATCGTGGCGCGGCGCTTTCGGGAAAGAGGATTGGAGCCGGATTGCGCGACTGCCACTCTTCTGTGCGCCGGACTTGTGTCTGATACCTTGAATCTCACTTCGCCCACGACGACAGATGTGGATCGACAATTGCTTTCGTGGCTTGCTGGGCTTGCGGGAGTCGATCCGGATCAATTCGCGGAGGACTTTTTTGCATCAGGCTCTCTTCTCGTGAATGCCGATGCCAGGGCGATTGTCGGGACAGACAGAAAAGAGTTTTCGGAAGATGGGGTGATCCTAAGTTTGTCCCAAGTTGAAGAAACGAGTCTCAAAGGACTGGCTTCGAGGCAGGATGAATTGATTGCCGAATTAACCCGATTGCGCGAGCTGTCCTCGTATTCTCTTTGCGCCATCTTGGTGACGGACATTAGCCGCCACCAGAGCGTGTTGTTAGCGGTGGGAGAGGAGAGCATTTTGAGTCAGCTTCCCTTCGAGCGGATTGGAGACAATGAATTCGCGGCGCCAGCGATCGTTTCGCGAAAAAAGCAACTTTTTCCGGCCGTCTGTGAGGCCTTACGAAAGCGTCATTCCTGATCACGTTCTGACGCAAACTTGCGGGCGGCGTCTAAAAAGCTGGGATAGGTGGGCTTCCAGCCGAGAGACGTTAGCTTGTCATTGATAACTCGTTTGTGGGTCCATGCTCGTTTCCGGGAGGTCTTCTTTTCTCCGGTCGGGGGAAGGGGCTTCTTTAAAAGGGATGCGAGACCTTGGTAGGTTTCCAATTGGCTCAATGGAATGTTGTCGGAGACGTTAAAAATCCCTGATATTTTTTGCTCTGCTAGGAACAAGGCCGCTCGAGCGGCATCGATGACGTGAATTTGATTTAGGATCCTTCGTCCGTCTTCCTCAATGGAAGCTTCGTTAGCAAGGAATTTGCGCCAAACAACTGAGCGATCCGGCCCGTAAATTCCAGCAAGACGCGCGACAGTTCCACCTCGGTTTAGAATAATATTTTCGGCACCTAACAGGAGTTGGCTTGTTTCACGTTCAGGTTCGGTGAGTGAGTCTTCGGTGACGTTAGATCCATCGGTTTGGTGATAGACGGAGGTGCTTGAAGTGAAAAGGAGGTGGCTTTTGGGAAAATGATCGGCGAGAGCGCGACATCCTTTCACGAAGACACCATGGTAAGCATCAGGGCCGCCCCGACCGGAAGAAGCGCAGTGAATGACGAGATCAGGTGAGGGGATCGTGGCGGCGATTCGAGCCACTTCGGCATCGTTTGAAAGGTCACAAACCATGGAATCTCCGGTTCCGGATTTGGTCAGGGTATAGACCTGGTAATGGGGCTCTGCGATCCGTTTGATTTCGGAACCAAGGTAGCCGGCTCCGGCGATGAGAAGTGAAGGCTTCATGAGGCAGAGCATAAGATGATTTTGGGGATCAGCAACTTCTGCAAAGGTTTCTTTGTGGAATGGCAAAAGGTTGGCTCAGACTGTTCTTACCACTACTACGGAAGTGAAATTTGGAATGGTAGGGTCGGAAAGAAGGGAGGTGAAGAAATGCTCAAGCTGATTAAGTAAGACCCTATTGCTTCCGGTAGTAAGCCGCCACTCCGTCGGCTAAAGCCTTGGCGTATTCGCGGTAAACCGAGAGGCGCATTTTTCCATCGACCAAGCGCTGGCCCTCGTAGTCGCCAGCTTTGTGTCGAGCGATGAAGTCCGTGCTGTTCATAGTGTAAGGTTCCATGAAAATGACAGGGCATTGGTAGAGCCGGTTTGCGAGGAGGTTGCGTCCCCAGACGTAGGGCGCGAGCTTGGTGGCGTATGGGTGGTTTGGCCGATATTCGTAGGCAGGGAGTCCGGTTTGGGAGGCGAAAATCTCAGCGATTTTTTTGGCAAGAGGAAGCTCTTCGCTAATCGTTCCGGCGAGGAGGTGCTGGAGCATTTCAAAGCGCTCGTCCTGATGGGAAATCTCGGTAGGATGATAGGCTCCGTTCAAAATAATGTGGAAGTTTTGGCCCGCAAGTGGGACTGGGGATCCTGAAGCGTTGAAGTGGAGGCAGAGGACAAGATCGGGCTGAATGGATTGGTTGATAAGATCAGCGCGGGCTCGGATTTCGGCGCTGCGGTAAAAGAGTTTCTCGGCGGATTTTTGGTCCCGCCCGGTAAAGTCGCGAGGACGAAGTGAGGTCACAGGAGTTGTCGTTTTTCTGACAAGAGTGACTTGGGCTCCAAGGTCTTCCAAGAGAGCTTTTAGGTGCGTTGAGGTAAGAAGGGTCATCGTTCCTTCCTGAATTGGTTCGTGATCACCGTAGCGCAGATTACGCTCTTCGATTTTTGCGAAGTCGCCACCGATATGTCCTGGGTCAATCGCGATGTGGAGTCCGGTGAGACGGTGGGACTTGAAAGAAATGAGGTCGGACTTTTTCTTAAAGGGAAAGATTGCTCCCGGGGAGCGGAGGGGGCCAGATGTGAATTTCAGGGTATAGACGGTATTCCCAGTATTAATTAATGCCAGTTTGTCATTGGTGGCGATCCAGCGTTTCCATCCTTCGTTTTTGGAATAGATGGTATCGAGTCGATGAAGAAATTCTTCACGCGTGATGGTTTGTTGAAAACGATCGAGTTGAGACCAGTCGGGGAGTCGACCGAGAGAGGAAAGGGCTGGAGGAAAAAGTCCAGCGGTCTTACTCTTCGTCTCCGGGGTTTGAGGAAGCGGAGTCAAAAGAGGAGGCTCTAAATTGGTCTCAGACTGCCCTGAGGAATGATCTTGGCCGTGAAAATTAGCCCAAAAGTAGCTAGCCAAGGCGATCGTCAGAAGGAGGAGTGGTAAAATGACGACGATTCGAAATGGCGTTTTCCCTTTTCCGCTGCTCATGGTCTAATGAAGGAGCGCCGCCGAGTGGGGGACAATGTAAAAAAATCGGAAGAATGAGAATTTTATTTTTAGGGGATATAGTGGGCTCGCCCGGGCGGAGTGCGGTGATTGGAAATCTTGCCCGTATCAAGGAGGAGAATAAGATCGAATTCATTATCGTGAATGGCGAAAATGCTGCCGGAGGGCGGGGGATTACCCCGAAGATCTCTATCGATCTCCTTCGTGCCGGGGCTGCCGTTATTACCACGGGTGACCACGTTTGGGATCAACGGGAGATTCAGGAGTATTTTCCGACGGAGCCTCGCCTGTTACGTCCGATTAACTTTGAAAAGGATGCGCCCGGTGCCGGTTCGGTCGTGCTAGAGACAGCGAAAGGAAAGGTTGCAGTAGTCAATGCGATGGGCCGCACCTTCATGAATCCACCTCTGGAAAACCCCTTCACAATGCTTGATAAAGAAATTGCTCGCCTTCGGGAAGAGGGCGTCCGGATGATCGTTGTCGATTTCCATGCCGAGGCGACGAGTGAGAAGATTGCCATGGGCAGATCGCTTGATGGCCAGGTTTCCCTTGTTGTTGGCACTCACACGCATGTTCAAACTGCAGATGAATCGATTTTCCCTGGAGGAACGGCATATTTGACCGATGCTGGGATGTGCGGCCCTGATGAATCCGTGTTGGGCCGTGAATTCCCCTCGGTTGTTTGGCGTTTTAAAACGGGACTGCCCACTCGTTTTCCTGTTGCCAAGGGCCCTGTTCGTCTTTGTGGGGTGATTGTCGATCTTGATGAAGAATCAGGAAAGGCAAAATCAATCGTGCGCTTTTCCGAACTTATTAAGTGCGATAATCCCGATGAAAGTGAATCTCTTTGACTCTAATTACTCCCTCCTTAAGCGAACCAAGATGATGAGGGCCTTGATGAAGCTTAGAATATTGGCGAAACCTCCGGAAATACAGGGCTTTCAAACAATCTCACATTCTTATCAAAATACTTTTGACAGAGGGGTCGTCTTTGCTAGCTTCCCGCTCGCTTCCGGTATCGGGGCGGGCTTCGTGGGACCTATATAAATAAGATTCCACGCACCTTCCAACCGCTCCTGAAAGCTTCGAAAATCAACTAAAATCGCTTTTGTAGCTCAGGGGTAGAGCGCGTCCTTGGTAAGGACGAGGTCGTGGGTTCAATTCCCACCAAAAGCTCCAGTAGTTTTTCGAGACGACAAACCAGCTAAGAAACCAGCTACTAAACCAATCCAAAAAAATGGCTAAAGAACAGTTCGAACGGAACAAGCCTCACGTCAATGTCGGCACAATCGGCCACGTTGACCACGGCAAGACTACCCTTACCGCTGCTATCACCACTGTCCTCGCTGAGAAGTTGGGTGGTGAGGCAAAGGCATATGACGAAATTGACGCTGCTCCCGAAGAGAAGGAGCGTGGAATTACGATCTCAACCGCACACGTCGAGTATGAGACCGAAGGTCGTCACTACGCGCACGTTGACTGCCCGGGTCACGCTGACTACGTCAAAAACATGATTACCGGTGCCGCCCAGATGGACGGAGGAATCCTGGTGGTTTCTGCTGCTGATGGTCCAATGCCGCAGACCCGTGAGCACATCCTGCTTGCTCGTCAGGTCGGTGTCCCCGCTCTCGTAGTATTTTTGAATAAGACCGACCAGGTCGATGACGAGGAGCTCCTTGAGCTTGTCGAGATGGAAGTGCGCGAGCTTCTCAGCATGTATGAGTATCCTGGAGACGACATCCCCGTTGTCAAAGGTTCTGCCCTCAAGGCTCTTGAAGGAGACGAGGAGCACAAGGCGAACATCATGAAACTCATGGACGCTGTCGATAGCTACATTCCTTTGCCAGATCGCCCAGTCGATCTGGACTTCCTCATGCCGATCGAGGACGTGTTCTCGATTGAAGGTCGTGGCACCGTTGCTACAGGCCGTATTGAGCGTGGTATCATCAAGAAGATGGGTGAAGTTGAGGTTGTCGGCATCCGCGACACTCAGAAGACCATCATTACGGACATCGAGATGTTCCGTAAGCTTCTTGACGAAGGTCGAGCAGGCGACAATGTCGGTCTTCTTGTCCGTGGACTTAAGAAGGACGACCTTGAGCGTGGTCAGTGTATCGTGAAGCCTGGGTCTGTATCTCCACACACCAAGTTTACTGCTGAAGTTTACGTCCTTTCGAAGGACGAAGGCGGACGTCACACTCCATTCTTCGCAAACTATCGCCCACAGTTTTACTTCCGCACAACGGACGTGACCGGATCCATTTCCCTTCCCGACGGTGTCGAGATGGTGATGCCTGGTGATAACGTCAATATGACGGTTGAACTCATCACTCCAATTGCTATGGAGCAGACCATGCGTTTCGCGATCCGCGAAGGTGGTCGCACCGTTGGCGCTGGTCGTGTTGGCGAGATTCTTGCTTAATTGCACAACTCAGGAATTTGAACGATTTATCTGGAAAATTCCTTTTGGCTGGTTTCAAAACGGGGGCACCCTTAACGGGGTGCCCCTCAGTGGCCTCCAACACCTCTCTTTGAAAAAGTTCTAGGACAGTAGCTCAATTGGTAGAGCATCGGTTTCCAAAACCGAGGGTTGTAGGTTCAAGTCCTATCTGTCCTGCCACTTTCAACCTAAAAAAATCATGTTTCAAAAACTCTTTAGATTCATCGGCGAAGTAAAAGCCGAACTGCGCAAAGCCTCATGGCCCTGGGATCCAGATCCCAAGGTGAAAGGCTTCAAGAAATACAAAGAGCTCATTGATTCTACAGTCGTGGTCTTGATCGCGATTATCCTGATGGCTGCCTACGTCGGACTGTGGGACCTAATCAATACAAAGGCTGTCAGATTCCTTAGCGAAGCCGTTTAAATAACGACCTAGCCGATTATTTTTCTTTTTCTTACCCCTAAACCTTTTCTTACAATTATGCCCACCATTCCCGCCCCTAAAGATCAATGGTACGTGGTGCACGTTCTCTCCGGACAGGAGCAGAGGGTGAAAGCCCGCATTGAGCGCGTTGTTGAGGCAGAAGATTTGGCGGATAAGGTTTTCCAGGTTCTCGTCCCTACGGAATTGGTTTCCGAGGTCCGGGCTGGTAAAAAAACCGAGAGCAAGAAGAAGTTCTTCCCCGGTTATGTCATCGTTAATATGCATCTTCTCACTCCCGAGAACAATGTGGTCGAGGATACATGGTCCTTCATGCAGGAACTCGACGGATCGATTGGCTTCGCAGGAAGCAAAAACCTTCCGATTCCAATGCGTGCTCGCGAGGTCGAGAGCATGCTTGGTCAAATCAACGAAAGGGAGGGGGCAGTCCGCCCCGCCATGGAATTCGAGGTTGGCGATACCGTCAAAGTCTCCGATGGTCCCTTCGAAAGCCAAAATGGAATTGTCGAGGAAATCGATCCCGAGCGCGGCAAACTCCGTGTTGCTGTTACCATTTTTGGTCGTTCTACCCCCGTCGAACTCGAATACTGGCAGGTTGAGAAGGCCTAATATCCCAAATTTCTCGCAAATTCTTGCCAAAACTCAAATTTCGCGTAATAGCGCTCCTAGATATCTTCGCCGTTTCCGGCAACCCATCTCTACCACCTCAATATCATGGCCAAGGAAGTAACATCCGTTCTGAAACTGCAAATTAATGCAGGACAAGCTAATCCGTCTCCCCCAGTTGGTCCTGCACTCGGCCAAGCCGGAGTGAATATCATGGGATTCTGCAAGGAATTCAACGCCGCGACTCAGCAGTCTTCTGGTGACCTTCTTCCGACTGTCATCACAGTTTATAAGGACAAGAGTTTCACTTTCGTCACCAAGCAGCCACCTGCAGCCGTTCTTCTGAAGAAGGCCGCCGGTCTTGCGTCTGGCTCCGGTGAGCCTAATAAGATCAAGGTTGGCAAGATTTCCAGAGCTAAGCTCATGGAAGTTGTTGATCGTAAGATTGTCGATCTCAACACAAACGACCCCGAGCAAGCGGCTAAGATTCTCGCAGGCACCGCTATGCAGATGGGGCTTGAGATCGAAGGCTAGACTATTTTCCACCTCTGCCTTCATTGGGTAGAGGAATCCAAACAGCAGGAGGCCGGATTTTTCCCGCCCGATTGCACTGCAAAAAACAATGAGTAGTAAAAGAAGTAAAAGATACGAGCAGGCCGCCGCTCTCGTCGGAGTAGGGAAAAGTTATTCCCTCGACGAAGCTGTTGATCTGCTGAAGAAATTTCCCGCGCCTAAGTTTGACGCTACCGTGATTGTCTCCGCCCACCTTGGCGTTGATCCACGTAAAAGTGATCAGATGGTTCGCGGAAGCGTCCCCCTTCCACACGGAACTGGTAAGAAGGTTCGTGTGATCGTCTTCGCAACTGGAGATGCCGCTAAGGCAGCTACCGATGCCGGAGCTGACGAAGTCGGATACGAAGATCTTATTAAGAAAGTCCAAGAAGGCTGGGTCGATTTCGATGTAGCCATTGCCACTCCTGATGCCATGACGGAAGTGCGTAAGGTTGCTCGTGTCCTCGGACCACGGGGCTTGATGCCAAATCCAAAGACCGGCACTGTCACCGCTGATCCCGCTGCCGCGATTTCCGAGGTAAAGGCTGGCCGTATCGACTACAAAGTTGACAAAAGCGGTAACATTGCCGCTGCTGTCGGTAAGCTTTCATTCGATGCAAAGCAAATCGGCGAAAACGTTGCTGCGCTTGTCGATAGCATCGTCAAGGCCAAGCCCGCTTCAGCTAAGGGAATCTACATCAATTCTGTCACCTTGGCAGCTTCCATGCTTCCCGGTATCACCATCGATCCCGCTCTTTACACCACCAGCCAATAACCACCATGAATCCCGATAAGAAATACATTCTCGATGAGATCAAGGAGCGCGTTGACGTTTCTCCTTTCGTGCTCGTGGTAGACTATACAGGAACGACCGTTTCTGAGTTCGATGAACTTCGCAATCGTCTTCAAGAGAACGGCGCCGAGTGCCACGTGGCAAAGAATTCCTTTATGAAACGCGTCCTTGCTGATGCTGGCCTCCCCGATCTCGGAGAGAGCCTTGTGGGTCAGACCGCTTTCGTTACTGGAGATGCTGATGTCTGCGCCGTTGCGAAGGTCGTCGCAAACTTCGAAAAGGAATTTAGCAAGCCTGAGATCAAAGCAGGGATCCTCGATGGAGATGTCCTCGATCCTGCGCAGGTGAAGGCTCTGGCAGCTCTTCCAACTCGCGAAGCTCTCCTCGGACAGCTTCTCGCCACCATCAACGCACCGGCCACCCAACTGGCTCGCATCATCAACGAGCCGGCTACAAGCCTCGCTCGCGTCATCAAGGCGAAATTCAACGAAGAGTAAACAATTTGAACGGATGGTCTTCCCAAGCTCGGTCTAACGAGGGAGGGAATTCCTGGAAAACACAAAACTGGTTCCTCGTCGGCCTCCCAGCTGGGGGTCTGAAATGTCCGGAAGCTCCGGACGCGACGATACCGACAAAAAAATACAATGTCAGACATTACAAAAATCGCAGAAGAGCTCGGTAAACTTTCCGTATTGGAAGCAGCCGAATTAGTTAAGCACCTTGAAGAGGCATGGGGCGTCAGCGCCGCAGCGCCAGCAGCAGCAGCAGCACCCGCAGGTGGTGATTCTGCTCCCGCTGAAGAGAAGACTGACTTTGACGTCATCATCGCTGAAGTTGGTGGAAACAAGATTGCCGTTATTAAGGCTGTTCGTGAAGTTGCTTCCGGACTTGGTCTTGCAGACGCCAAGAAGCTTGTTGAGTCCGCTCCAGTAGCGGTTATCGAAGGTGCCAATAAAGACGATGCTGAGACAGCTAAGGGCAAGCTCGAGGCAGCTGGAGCCAAAGTTGAGCTCAAGTAACCGACCTTTCCCCCAGGTTCGGCTCACCCGAGTCGAATCTGGCCCGGTCGGAGGAAAGCGAATTTAGATTTCTAAAAGTTTCCCTCCGTTCGTGCTGCATACAAACGGGATTGCAATCATCGGCGAAAGCCAATTCAAAAACCCAATCGTCAGCCCCATAAGGGACTGGCGAAAACTCTTATCCGGATCAGATCATGTTGAAGCGAAAATACTTTGGAACTATTGAGGAGGTCATCGAACCTCCAAACCTGATTGAGGTGCAAAGCAAGTCCTACGAGGACTTCCTACAAAAAGACGTGCCGCCAGCCCAGCGCACAGAAACAGGCCTTCAGGCTGTGTTCCAAGAAGTTTTTCCCATCAAAAGCTACGACGACACCATTGAACTTGCTTTTGGTTCCTACGATATCGAGGATTCGAAAGCATCTGCACTTGATTCGCTCCGTTGTGGCGAGACTTTCTCCGCTGCACTTTATGTCACCTTCAACTTGAAGGATGACACAGGAACGAAAAAAGAGCGTGTCTACATGGGCGAACTTCCCATGATGACCCGCCGTGGCACCTTTGTGATCAACGGCGCGGAACGTGTGATCGTTTCCCAACTTCACCGTTCTCCGGGTATCTGCTTCGAGAAGTCCATTCACCTGAATGGTAAAATTCTTCACTCTTTCCGTATCATTCCAGATCGCGGATCGTGGCTCGAGGTTCAGTTCGACACGAACGACCTCATGTATGTCTACCTCGACCGTCGTCGTCGTCGTCGTAAATTCCTTGCTACTACTTTCCTCCGTGCTCTCGGCTACCCCGAAGAGCGCCAATTGGTTGAGAACTTCTACAAGATCCAGAAGCTCAAGCTCAGCGAAAAGATGGACGAAGAGTCGCTCGCTTCCCTCATGGCTTTCGAGGATGTGATGGATGGTGATGTCGTCGTGGCCCGTGCTTATGAGCCACTTTCCATTGGAGTTGTTCGTCAACTTGTTGCTCTCGGGCAGAAGTCGATCGATGTTATCGACGCCTCTGAAGACGAAATTCTCGTCAAGTCACTCAAGAAGGACCCTGCCTTCGATGAGGAATCTGCACTCAAGGACATCTATCGCAAGCTCCGCCCCGGCGATCCGCCAACGGCAGCTAACGCTCGCGCACTCCTGAAGCGTCTCTTCTTTGATCCTAAAAAATATGACCTCACTCGTGTTGGTCGTTACAAGATCAACCAGAAGCTTAAGATCGATGTCGATCCCAACGAGCGGATCATGGTCGGCAAGGATTTCCTTGCGGCTGTTCAGTATATTCTCAACCTGAAGAAGGGTGAGGGGGTCCTTGATGATATTGATCACCTCGGATCCCGTCGTGTTCGCGCTGTGGGTGAACTTCTTGCAAATCAGTGTCGCGTGGGTCTTGCCCGCACCGAGCGTCTGGTGAAAGAGCGCATGACTCTCTTCGATGTGAACATCGAAGGAATGACGCCTCAGAAGTTGATCAACCCGAAGGCGCTTTCCGCGGTCGTGCGTGATTTCTTCGGTCGTTCCCAGCTCTCCCAGTTCATGGACCAGACTAACCCGCTTGCCGAGCTTACCCACAAACGCCGTCTTTCGGCTCTTGGACCGGGTGGACTCAATCGGGACCGTGCTGGTTTCGAAGTCCGGGATGTTCACACCTCTCACTACGGCCGGATCTGCCCGATTGAGACTCCGGAAGGACCGAACATTGGCCTTATTAACTCAATGTGCACCTATGCTCGTATCAACGAGTTTGGTTTCATTGAGACTCCTTACCGCGTCGTTAAGAAGCGCAAGGTTACCAAGACCATCGAGTATCTCACTGCTGATCAGGAAGAAGGCTTCCTCATCGCTCAAGCGAGTAACCCGATTGACAAAAAGGGAGCTTTTCTGACGGAGCGCATCACTGCTCGTGAGCGTGGTGAATTCCTCGAGGTTGATCCTGACCGGGTTGACTATATGGACGTTTCTCCTAAACAGCTCGTTTCAGTTGCTGCCGGTCTCATTCCTTTCCTCGAGCACGATGACGCCAACCGTGCACTCATGGGATCAAACATGCAGCGCCAGGGTGTGCCGCTTCTCGTCTCTGACTCGCCCTACATCGGCACCGGTCTCGAAGAGAAAGCAGCTCGCGACTCTCGAGCTGTTATCGTAGCAGAAGCCGACGGTATTATTGCCGCATCTTCAGCAGAATACATCATCACCACAAAGGATGGAACTCTTCCTGTTTCGGAAGAACGTTTCCTGAGTGAACCCGAAGCGATTAAGTCGGATCCTGAAAAGGGGACCTTCGTTTATCCGCTTCGTAAGTTCATGCGTTCAAACTCCGGTTCTTGTATCAACCAGAAGCCTCTCGTCCGCAGCGGTCAGAAGATTAAGAACGGTGACATCATTGCTGACGGTCCGAACACCCAGTTTGGAGAGCTTGCTCTCGGTGCTAACGTCCTCGTGGCCTTCATGCCATGGAACGGATACAACTTTGAGGATGCTATTGTAATCTCGGAGCGCATGGTGAAGGACGACATTTACACCTCGATTCACATCTCTGAATTCGAGGCTGCTGCTCGTGACACCAAGCTCGGACCTGAGGAAATCACTCGTGATATTCCAAACGTCGGTGAAGAAGCCCTGAAGAACCTCGACCACGACGGTATCGTTCGTATCGGTGCTGAGGTGAAGCCTGGCGACATCCTTGTTGGTAAAATCACTCCGAAATCCGAGACAGAGCTAGCTCCTGAGGAGCGCCTTCTTCGAGCGATTTTCGGTGAGAAAGCTGCTGATGTTAAGGATACTTCCCTCCGTGTTCCTTCCGGGTGCACCGGAATCGTGCAGGATATTCGTATCGCGACCCACGGCATGGCCCGTCGCAAGGAACTCGAAGCAGATCCAGCGAAGCTTAAGAAGCAGCTCAAGAAGATCAACGACGAGCACAAGAAGAAGAAAGACCAACTCACTGACCAGCTTACTGAGAAACTTTCTGATATCCTCCTTGGAGAAAAAATTCCTCTCGACGTGGTGAATGCCCAGTCTGGTGAGATCATTATCCCTGCGAACCGCAAGATCACCAAGACCCTCCTGCGTAAGTTGGCGTCGGTCTATGATCACATCGAAATTGATCCTTCTCCGATCCGTAACAAAATCCTCGAAATCATCTCTGGATTTGAAAGCCGCTTTGGTGAACTTGACGGAGATCGTGAGCGCCGCCTCGACCAACTCGAGAGTGGTGACGAAGTCGATCCCGGCGTCGTTAAGGAAGTAAAGGTCTTCGTTGCCGCTAAGCGTAAGCTCAGCGTCGGTGATAAGATGGCTGGACGTCACGGAAACAAAGGAGTTGTCGCGGTCATCGTGCCCGAGGCTGACATGCCTTACCTTTCCGATGGAACTCCGGTTGACATCTGCCTCAACCCTCTTGGTGTGCCATCCCGCATGAATGTGGGACAGGTTCTCGAGACTCACCTTGGTGTTGCAGCCAAGGCCCTCGGGTTCAAGGTCGCGACTCCAATTTTCGATGGTATTCACGAGGACAAGATTTGGGAATACATGTCCGAGGCCAAAAAGGTCGAGGGCTTCACCTGGATCGGCGATGGTAAGGACGGCTCAATAGCTGGTAAGTCTACTCTCTATGATGGACGCACTGGAGACGCAATCCACCAGCCAGTCGTGGTCGGTATTATTTACATGTTGAAGCTCGGTCACCTCGTGGCTGATAAGATTCACGCCCGTGCCGTTGGTCCATACTCACTTGTCACCCAGCAGCCGCTCGGTGGAAAGGCCCAGTATGGTGGTCAGCGATTCGGTGAGATGGAGGTCTGGGCTCTTGAAGCCTATGGTGCCGCATACACCCTGCAGGAACTTCTGACGGTGAAGTCAGATGACGTGCAAGGCCGGACACGAATCTACGAAGCGATCGTAAAAGGGGATAACAGCCTAGAAGCTGGCACTCCTGAGAGTTTCAACGTTCTCATCAAGGAAATGCAGTCACTCTGTCTCGATGTGAAGCCAGGACGTTCTGGTAAAAAGGCAGGAGTGGTCGAACCTTCCGGCGACTTCTCACTCGACGATCTCACTATCTAATCAACACAGAATCCAAACCCAACCACTAGAACCTAGTAACTACTATTATGAGTGTTGAAACAAATCTTCGCGAACTGTATGGCGTGGACACCAAGCCAGAGCCATTTGATCAGGTATCGATTACCGTCGCCAACCCTGAGACCATCCGCGGTTGGTCCAATGGTGAGGTGCTTAACCCTGAGACCATCAACTACCGGACATTCAAGCCGGAGAAGGGTGGCCTTTTCTGCGAGCGTATCTTCGGACCGACTCGCGACTGGGAGTGTGCCTGTGGAAAATATAAGCGCATCAAGCACAAGGGCGTCACCTGTGACCGTTGTGGTGTTGAGGTGACTCTCTCGCGCGTCCGTCGTGAGCGCATGGGCCACATCGATCTCGCAGTCCCTGTGAGCCACATCTGGTTCTACAAGTGCATGCCTTCACGTATCGGTCTTGTTCTTGATATGACCGCCCGTGAACTTGAGCGCGTCATTTACTACGAGGACTACCTCGTCACCGAGCCTGGTAAGACCCCTCTTGAGCGTGGTCAACTTCTCACTGAGAACGAGCTGCGTGATGCTGAGGAAGACCATGGTGAGGAAGCTTTCCGTGCGGGAATGGGTGCTGAAGCGATTCGCGATCTTCTTTCCCAGGTTGTCCTCGAAGATCTCCTCGTGGAGCTCGAAGAGGCGATGGAGGCTACTCGCTCAAAGCAGAACCGCAAGAAGCTCGCTAAGCGTCTCAAGCTCGCTCGTGGCTTCCTGTATTCAAACACTCGCCCTGAGTGGATGATCATGACCGTTCTTCCAGTGATCCCACCGGACCTTCGTCCGCTGGTTCCTTTGGAAGGTGGCCGCTTCGCTACTTCCGACCTTAATGACCTCTACCGTCGCGTCATTAATCGGAACAACCGTCTCCGTAATCTCATGCAGCTGAAGACCCCTGAGGTCATCATCCGCAACGAGAAGCGCATGCTTCAAGAAGCTTGTGACGCTCTTTATGATAACGGTCGCCACGGCCGCGCTGTCACCGGAGCTGGTAACCGTGCCCTCAAGTCGCTCTCTGACATGCTCAAGGGTAAGGGTGGACGTTTCCGCCAGAACCTTCTCGGTAAGCGAGTTGACTACTCGGGTCGCTCCGTCATTGTTATTGGACCTGAGCTCAAGCTGAGCCAGTGTGGTCTTCCCAAAAAGATGGCGCTGACTCTCTTTGAGCCCTTCATCATCCGTCGTCTGAAAGCACTCGGTTACTGCCACACGGTTCGTTCTGCCAAGAAGATGATCGACCGCAAGACTCCAGAAGTCTGGGACATCCTCGCTGATGTGACTAAAGGTCACCCCGTGATGCTCAACCGGGCTCCGACTCTTCACCGTCTTTCGATCCAAGCCTTCGAACCTGTCCTCATTGAGGGATCGGCCATTCGTTTGCACCCGCTGACCTGCGGTGCATACAATGCGGACTTTGATGGTGACCAGATGGCTGTGCATGTGCCGCTTTCCGTGGAGGCTCAGATGGAATGTCGTCAGCTCCTGCTTGCGACGAATAACATCTTCTCGCCCGCTTCCGGACGTCCCGTGATTACTCCTTCTCAGGATATCATTCTCGGAACCTACTACCTCACTTGGGCGCGTGCTCGCACCGCTAAGGACAGAGAGGAAGACGGTCACTTGTCACTCTTCACCGGTATCACTGATGTGGAACTCGCGATTGCCAATGGCAAGGTCGAGTATCACGAGCCAATTCGCTTCGTGAACCCTGACTACGCGAAAGATTCGGTCTTTGGTAACAAGGAACTCAAAATTCTTGAAACCACTCCCGGCCGTGTTCGTTTCAATGAAATCTGGCCTGAAGGGCTTGGATTCATCAATAACAACGTCGGTAAAGGCCAAATCGGAGATATCATCTGGCGCTGCTACCAAGTGTGTGGTGGTAAGCAAACCGTCATCACAATGGACCAGCTCAAGACCCTTGGTTTTGCCGAAGCGACCCGTTCCGGTTGTTCCATTGGAATCGTCGATATGGTCATTCCCGAGGAGAAGGAAGGCGAACTCAAGAAGGCTTACGCCGAGATCGATACCGTCTCCAAGCACTACCGCAATGGTGTGATCACCAATGGTGAGCGCTACCAGAAAGTGGTGGACGTTTGGACCCGTGCTTCCGATAACATCGCGAACGCACTTTATCGTAAGCTTGAGTATAACGAAGGATCCAAGAAGGCGAACCCGCTCTTCATGATGGTCGACTCCGGTGCTCGTGGTAACAAGAACCAGATTAAGCAGCTTTCCGGAATGCGAGGCCTCATGGCCAAGCCCTCCGGTGAGATTATCGAACGTCCGATTACCTCTAACTTCCGTGAAGGTCTTTCCGTGTTGGAATACTTCATCTCCACCCACGGTGCTCGTAAGGGACTTGCTGATACCGCGCTCAAGACAGCTGACTCCGGATACATGACCCGTAAATTGGTCGATGTCTCTCAGGATGTTATCGTCACCCAGCCGGACTGTGGCACCAACAATGGCATCACCGTTCAGACCATATACTCGGGTGACGAGGAAGCAGCTTCGCTTTCTTCTCGTATCTATGGCCGTACTTCTTGCGAAAAGATCGTCGATCCCGTTTCAGGGGACGTAATCGTCAAGAGAGGTCAACTCATGGGCGAAGACACCTCTCTCCGCATTGAGAAAATTGGTCACGAGCGTCTCAAGATCCGTTCGCCGCTCACTTGTGAGTCCGAGCGCGGTTGCTGTCAGGGCTGCTACGGCTTGAACCTTGCTACTGGAAAGGTTGCCAAGATCGGTGAAGCTGTCGGTATCATCGCGGCACAGTCGATTGGTGAGCCAGGAACCCAGCTGACCATGCGAACCTTTCACTCCGGTGGTGTTGCGATCGGTGCTTCCAAGCAGCCGTTCATCCATGCGAAAGCGAAGGGTGTCGTCGTCTATAACGATCTTCGCACCGTTGAGGATATTGATGGAAACCACGTTGTCTTAAATAAGGGTGGTTCCGTGAGCATCCGCGATAAGGACGGCCTTGAGCTTGAGTCCTACAACGTCGTCATTGGTTCCTTTATTTCCACTGCAGACGCTGCCGATATCAAGAAGGGCGATCAGCTCCTCACTTGGGATCCGCACTCCATCCCAATTATTGCCGATAAAGGCGGTAAGGTGGAGTTCCGCGACATGATTATCGGTATCACCATTCAGTCTGAAACCGATCGTGAAACCGGTAAGAAGGGCATGACCGTGACTGAGCACAAGGAGGATCTTCATCCTCAGGTGGTTATCGTGAATCCCAAGGACACAACAGAAATCCTCGCCAGCTACTCCATCCCAGTCGGTGCTCACCTTTCTGTAAAAGAAGGCAGCAAGATCGCTGGAGGAACGCAGCTTGCGCGGACACCGCGTAAGGTTGCTAAGACTGGTGATATTACCGGTGGTCTTCCCCGGGTTGCCGAGCTTTTCGAAGCACGTCGTCCGAAGGATGCTTGCGTGATTGCCAAGATCGACGGTGAAATTACCTTCGGCGGCACCGTGCGCGGTAAGCGTAAGGTTATCATCACCGATCCTGAGTCACTCGAAAGCGTGGATCACCTCGTCCCGATGGGTAAGCACATGATCCTTGGAGAAGGGGACCCTGTTCGCCGGGGTGACCAACTCACCGAAGGTCCGGTGGCACCTGAAGATCTTCTCGAAGCTTGCGGACCGCAGGCCCTTCAGGAACACCTCACGACCGAAGTTCAGACGGTTTACCGTTCACAGGGTGTGGAGATCAACGACAAGCACATCGAGATCATCATCCGCCAGATGCTGCGTAAGGTGAAGATTTCCGAGCCTGGTGACACCGAATTCCTTTGGGGTGACCAAATTGAAAAGACGACCTTCAAACTCGAGAATAAAAGGATCCTGGATCAAGGTGGTAAGCCTGCCGAAGGAGAGCCAGTTTTACTTGGAATTACCAAGGCGTCGATCGAGACGGAATCCTTCATCTCGGCCGCATCCTTCCAGGACACCACCCGTGTTCTTACCGATGCAGCTACTCTTGGAAAAGTGGATACTCTCCGCGGATTCAAGGAAAACGTCATTATGGGCCATCTCATCCCTGCCGGAACCGGCTTCCCAACTCACAAGAACTCAGACTTTGACATCACGGTCGAAGAACCCGAGCTAGTGGTTGAAGAAACCGAAGAAGAAGCGGGGGCCGCAGAGCTCGCATAAGCTGAACGCATAGAAAAACTTCAAGGCCCCGGTTCGCGAAAGCGACCGGGGCTTTTTTCTATCGGGCCCAAGAAATTAAACTTCTGTGATCAGAGACCATTTGAAACTTCAGGGTGTGGTGATCCTCTGGGGATTTACGGCCGTCTTGGGTGCCCTGATCATGCTACCTGCTCCGGAGATTGTGGTCTTTCGGACCGCTATTGCCTCGGCGATTCTAGTCCTGATCCTTCGGCGCAAGCTTCGCATTCCCCTTCGTGATGCACTGAATTTTACTGCGACGGGGCTTGTTATTGGAGCTCATTGGGTGACTTTTTTCCTCGCGGTCAAGGTAGCCAACGTTTCGATCTGCATGGTCGGGATGGCGACACTCTCGCTCTGGACTGCCATTCTTGAACCCATGATCGTCCGGGGAAGAAGATTCCGTCCGATTGATTTGGTGTTCGGAGCGGTGGTCATCATCGGAGTTTCGATGATCTTCGAAAGTGAATCGGAATATAGCGCGGGATTTTTGATCGCGATTCTCTCGGCCTTTTTTGCGTCTATTTTTTCCGTGATCAACAGCTTCCACATTAAGAAGGCAGGGCCCTATCTGATCACTTGCTACGAAATGATGGGCGCGTGTCTCTTTGCGACGATTAGTTTACCCTTTCTCGTGCATGAACTCGATCTCGTGCCGAGTTTCATGGATTGGGCTTACTTATTTCTCCTCGGGGGACTGTGCACGGTGGTGGCTTTTTCAGAGTATGTGAATCTTCTTAAGCGCTTCAGCGTGTTCACGATCAACTTCATGAACAATCTTGAGCCGGTTTATGGGATCCTTTTGGCAGCCATTATTTTAAAAGACTACCAGCATCTGGGCCCGGGTTTTTATGTCGGGGCCTCTGTCATTGTTATCGCGATTTCGCTCTATCCACTGGTGCGCAGGCGGTTCTCTACGACTGAGGCATCATATAATCCAGAAGCTCGCTGAGCTGTTGCTTCAAATCGCGACGGGCCACGATGGCGTCGACGAGGCCATGGTCCAACATAAATTCGGCTGTTTGGAAGCCTGGAGGAAGATCCTGATGGGTCGTCTCTTTGATCACCCGAGGACCGGCGAAGCCAATCATGCATTTAGGTTCGGCTAGATTAATATCCCCGATGGTGGCGAACGATGCAGTCACACCTCCCGTGGTAGGGTGGGTGAAAATGGAAATGTAAGGAAGCTTGGCTTCTCCATGGCGGGCAAGCGCACCGCAGGTCTTGGCCATCTGCATGAGGGAAAGCATACCTTCCTGCATGCGGGCCCCCGATGATGAGGAAAATATGAGCATTGCTCGTTTCTCGGTGGTTGCGGTTTCGATGGCGCGTGTGATTTTCTCACCCACCACTGAGCCCATTGAACCAGCAAAATATTTGAAGTCCATCACCGCTGCCATGGTGGGGTGGCCATTCATGGAGAAACGTCCGGTGACCACGGCATCCTTCAGGCCGGTCTTTTCTCTGAGCGTGGCCGTCTTTTCCTTGTAGTTTTCGAACCCTAGGGGATTGGTGGAAATAAGATTGGCCTCAGTTTCTTCAAAGCTCTCTTCATCGGCGAGGAGCTTAAATCGCTCATAGGCACCCATCATAAAATGGTGTGAGCAATGAGGGCAGACGAGATTGTGTTGTTTGAGGTCGAGAGTGTGAATCATTTCTCCGCACTCGGGACACTTGTTCCAGAGATCATCAGGAACGCTATCGCGATTTTTGGTCTGACGCTTCAGTTGTGGTCTATTGAAGATGCCCATTGCAGAACAGAGTAAGGCCAGGATCTCCAAAAATGAACTGAAATTTCTCAGCAATATTTTCTTTGCAAAATTCGAGAATTGCCACTCAAGGGCCGCTCTTTCGCATTGCCAGAGGAGGAAGGATCGTCAGACTGCGTGTCAAGTGAAGGAGGTTCCAGTCAAACCAGATGCGGAGGAGTTTGTTGAATTGGCAAAGTCTGGAAACGTCGTGCCCGTCTACGCTCAATTAGCCGCTGATTTTGAAACTCCGGTTTCCGCTTTTTTGAAACTTCGGGATGGAAAACACGCCTTTCTTTTTGAAAGCGCGGAAAGTACGGATGCGAGTGGTCGATGGTCCATCGTGGGAAGCCAACCGAAGTGGGTTTTTCGATCGATGGGTGACCAAGTGACGATTGTTCGTGACGGGGAAGTTGAAGATCGGGCTCGTGAGGGCGATGTTCTCGATGAAGTGGAGCGGCTGATGTCTGCTTATAAACCCGTGACTCATGGTGATGCGCCTCCATTCTTCGGCGGAGCCGTGGGCTATGTTGGCTACGACGCGGTTTCGCAGTTTGAACCGGCGGTGACCGAATCTCCCGAAGATGATTTAGGGCTGCCAGAGTCGGTTTTCTTTCTCGCTGATACGATGGTGATCTTTGATCACAAGTTGCGCCGATTGCTGGTGGTCTCGAATGCTCTTTTGGACGAACACGAGACCGATCTGGAAGCCTACGCCGCAGCGCGCGGACGGATCGCGACGCTCATGGACGTTCTTGATCGGCCTCTCCATGTTTCTCCTCTGAATGGTCTCGCGGAGATAGATCCGCCGGCACCTCGGAGCAATACGACGCAAGAAGAATATGAGACGATGGTGACACGTGTCCAAGAATATATCACCGCGGGTGATGTGTTTCAGGCAGTTCCGAGTCAGCGATTTGAAGCAGATTTTGAAGGGAGCCCCATCGATCTTTATCGGGCGCTGCGTCACATTAATCCTTCGCCTTATATGTTCGTCTACGAAACTCCGGACTTCTCTCTTGTGGGCAGTTCACCGGAAGTTCATGTGCGTGCGATCAACGGAAAAATTGATATCCGACCTATCGCGGGGACTCGATGGAGAGGGAAGACGGCGGAAGAGGATGATGCGCTTGCTGCTGAGCTTTTGGCCGATGAAAAAGAATGCGCAGAGCACGTGATGCTGATTGATCTTGCTCGAAATGACGTCGGGAGAATCTCCACGCACGGTAGCGTGTCGGTCGATGATATGATGATCGTTGAGCGATACAGCCACGTGATGCACATTGTTTCCAATGTGAGTGGAAAGCTTTCGCCTGAGTTCAGCTCCTATGATGTCCTGCGCTCGACCTTCCCGGCGGGGACAGTGAGCGGAGCGCCTAAGATTCGGGCGATGCAAATCATCAACGAGTTGGAGAAGAATAAGCGGGGAAGTTATTCCGGCGCGGTCGGTTACTTCGGCTGGGACGGAAGTCATGACTCTTGTATCGCATTGAGGACCTGCCTCTTGAAAGACGGTAAAGTCTACATCCAGGCCGGTGCAGGAGTGGTTGCGGATAGTAATCCAATCTACGAATACAACGAGACCCTCAATAAAGCTGCCGCAATGATGCGTGCGGTGGCTTTGGCAAAAACCCTCACAGACATTAAACCATGCTAGTCGTTATCGATAACTACGATTCCTTCACCTATAATCTTGTTCAGTATTTTGGCGAGTTGGGGGCGGAGATGAAAGTGCTGCGCAATGATGCGGTGACGGTGGCGCAATTGAAGGAACTAAATCCTTCACGAATTTGCATCTCTCCGGGACCGTGCACGCCGAATGAAGCAGGGATTTCCTGCGAGGTGATCGAGGCCTTTGGTGCGAGTCTTCCGGTCTTCGGAGTTTGCCTGGGGCATCAGTCGATCGGTCAGGTTTATGGAGGAGAAGTGGTTCGTGCCGAGAAGTTGATGCACGGTAAGACTTCGATGATTTATCATGAAGGAAAGAGTGTTTTCAAAGGGCTCGATAATCCCTTCGAGGCGACACGCTACCACTCCTTAATTGTCAAAAAGGAAACCTTGCCTGATTGCCTTGAGGTGACCGCTTGGACCGATGATGGCGTCATTATGGGACTCAAGCACAAAGAGCTGAATGTCCATGGGGTGCAGTTTCATCCGGAGTCGATCCTGACCAACTCAGGGAAACAACTCCTGAAGAATTTTCTGGAGATCTAGGTTCGAGTAGGGGTGGTTCCTAAGTGCTAGGAATTTGCTTTTGGCGGGAGAGCCTTGAAGCCCCCTTTGGACCGGAGCGGAGGGGGGAGAACGGGGGCGCACCATCTTTGCTTCGCTCTCGGTATATCGGTAAACGAGCAAGCCGTCTCCGTTTCAATCCTTGCCGATGGGCTAGTATGTCTCCGATCGTCGGCTGGTCAAAGTGCAGCTCCGTGGCTGCTTCCTGTGCGCTGGAAATCGAGAAAGCCTTCGAATAGTCGAGCGACATAACCAGAAATCCAGGCGGGCAGGCGCACGCCTACTTTGAATCGTTTTGATGAAAGAGGCGGCATAACTTAGTTCGTTGTTAGCTGACTATTTCGCGGGCTCTTTGTCTTTCGCTAGAGCTAGTAGAGCAAGATTTGTGGCTGCATGAGAGATGTAATGTTTTGTATTTCGTCGCGGTGAGTTTGTATACCATCGTCCACTTTCGCGTTGATGGTCTTTGAGCCACTGGCGGCCCCTGACGAGGCGTGGATCAGACCGAGCAACTCCGGATTCTGTGAGAACATGCACAGCGAAAGCCGTGGCATAACCATCGGTTTCTTTACTCTGCGGTTTGTTATCCTCGCGTTTCCATGCACCATTCCCAAGTTCGATGAGCACCCAGCCGCCGTCTTTTTTTTGTGCTTTTAAGAGAGATGCGCGCCACTGCGTGATCTGTTCTTTGTTGGCGAGTGCAGGGAAATGGGCGCTGGCCCAGAGCATCATACCCATCTGGTGAAGGGACTCCGGGGCATACTTAGCGAGATAGGCTTTTATTTTTTGGACACCTTCACGCGCCTTGACTGTTTTGAAATAAGGGTCGTCTAAAGCCATCCCAGCAGCAAGAGCTACCAGTGTGACACCAAAATGATTATCAGATTCGTAAGGTCCCCAGTTGCATTTTAGCCAGTTTTCCCAAGCCCCAGATTTGTCCTGTTTTGACCACGCATAGTCGAGCGCTTGCTTTGTTACCTCACCAAGCTTCTGGTTAGTCTTGATATCACTAATTGCAAGGAAGGCAGTGGAGGCGACAATACCTTCGATTCCTCGGTTTTTTTTGGGTTTATTCAATAGATCAATATTCTTTCGCAGATAATCTTGGGTGAAAATTCGTGCTGCCTTGTAAGCAGGAGAATTGGTTCCCGCAGCAGGTCTTGTAACTAGATACAAGCCATTGGTGTGGCAGGTGACGCATTTCCTTGATTTTTGCCATGCCATCGCTGCGTTGTCAGTAAAACGCACAGCCTCCTGATAATTAAATTCATTAATGATCGGTTCCCTCGAGATATTCGAGGTAGGGCGTGTGTGATTTTCTAAGGAGATTTCAACCTGAGCAATACATTGCAAGGTGGTTACTTCAAAGGCGATGAGTAAATGTAAGAGGTTTAGCATGGGGATAGGGTAGGTTAGGTTGTCAGATCGAACTTCCAAAATCAAGGGGGAGACGCGAAATTCGGTGAGATTGTTCGGTTGTAAATTTAATGATGCTACCTGGTGGCTTAGCATTTTCTAGAATGGTCAAGTGAAGTGGCTGTGTATATTATCTTTTCCTGTTGACATAATAAACTGAAGATTTATAAGGAAATTTATGTCCAAATTAGGCACAAAAAAACTAGTTGTTGTCGGGGGCCTTCTTTGGGTCTCTGTCTTTACTTCATTAACATCTTGCAGCACGGTTCTTTCCAAGATCCCGGCTGAGAAACTAAATGAGCCTATTCGCTCTATGGTTCTCGATGCTAGAGAAGAACGTGCTAAGCTGTTGAAAGAATACTCGGTTGGTTCAGCTCAGATGCTTGACGCGCAAGCAATTTTGCTTAAAGCGCTGGGTTTTGAAAAGGAAGCTTTAGAAGCTAAATCGGGGTCTCAGAGGATTACGCAATCGAGCTCTACGGGGCTTGATGATGAAGTCGCTAAGGGCAGTAAGTTAATCGCAAAGTTTAACAAACTAATTTCGAAGGAAAATAACGAGGCAGCATTTGGACAAGCTGCCTACAACAAGCATGTAAGTCTTCGTTCCACAGCTCGTGATAGGCAGTTCAACCTTTTGATCACAAAAGCGATTCCTGAAATTGTCGTTTTAACCAAAGCTTTGGAGGGAGCCTCCGTGATGGAGAAGGCGGCAATTGCTGCTCAGGCTGATCTCTATATCACCGTGATCAACGACTTTAAGAAAATTGATAAGCTTGAAGAGGTCGTTGATGCAAAGGCTAAAGATTTTGGTTTAGCTGTAAAAAAGCGCAAGGTTTATAAAATTGATGCTGCTCTGAAGAAGGCTGTCCCTAAATCTGGATTTAGTATTCCTGGGTTTTCCTAGGGTTCATTGATTAACTGAAAGTCTTTGGTGCTAGCCCACTCAGCATAATGAGGGGCTAGCGCCTTTCTTTTGGCTATCTTCCATTAAGAATTTCCGAACTATATGTTTGATCAGTTAGACATGCTCAACCAATTGTCTGCCCTCAAAAGGCAAAGCATCGTATATTTTTGGCTGATCAACATAATTGTCTTGGCGGGAGTCAGTGCTTTGATTCAAGTCTCACATGCTGAAACTCCCAAAGACGTTAAGTGGGGTGGAGTGTGGCTTCGTGGTAGTGATTCTGAGCGTAAAAAATTCTACCCTGTTGGAGATCAGTTCGCTCGTCGCGTTGGAAGTAATCAGGATTTGAATATCGCTGAAGAATATTCGAACCGATTGATTAAAGACTTGTTAAACATTTCTAAGCCTAGCGGAAAACGTATCGTAGATCGGTTGCAGAACACTAAATATGTCGCCACTTCATCAGGCCAAGCCTTTGTTTTGGCTTGTGCAGTTAACTATGAGTTTTTTGAGAAAACCCAAGAGGCAGGGGAAAGCGTTGTTTACGCGGAGGTTGGATTTGAAATGTTAGTTTGCGATTTCGCAACTCGGAAAGTTATCTTCTCTTTGCCAAGTCGACTCCAGTATAAGGATCTTTGGCAGGGCGAAAAACATATTAATTCTCAAATTAGAAAAATCTACGAAGAACGGTTGCCCAAGAGTTTACTAGATTTAGCCAAGAAAACTTGGGATGGAGAAACGTCGTTTCAGACAGTAGGATTTGGTAAAGTTGATGTATGGGATGGTGCGAAAAAGGCTATGCCTGCTCGCTTTCAAGAGAGACCCGAGTTTTACCTATCAACATTGTTTGCAAGCACCTTTTCTAAGTCAGTAGACATTCCCGTAATGCCATTTTTGAAAGGAAAAGAGGCTGTCTACACAGGCCTTGTCACAACAACCCTCGAGGATAGTCAAAATATTACGAATCTTAAAATGACAGGAGCAGGTAAAGATGTCTTTTTTGTTCTTCAGGAACCAAATTACGTCTTTGATTTAATATTCCCGGCTTATAGAGATGTAAGGGGTGATGGTGATGGGGTAGTTGACACTTCTCTTCATTATGCATTTGCTAAGGTAACTTTAAAAGGAGGTGCGGGAGGTATTATCTTTGATAAAAAATATGAGGAAGGTGTTAGGAGGGCTATTGGGAAAGGTGAGAAAGTGCGTCCTTTGTGGTTAGCCTCGTGGGATGCGACCTCAAAGCTCTTCGGGAAAGCGGCGAAAGACATAGGAAACTCTAAAGATAACCATCTTTCTTCGTGTAAACTTCGTTAAGTAAATCAATCTAAAAAAATGAAAAACATAATTAATATAGTTTGCGTCAATTTTATTATATTAGCTTCTGGATTATCTGAGCTCGTTTCCACTCAAGGAATGGCTGAGGTAGACCTTAAAGATGCGAGCGGAAAGGCAATTCCAGAAAAAGAAGCAGTCCGACTTGCGACTGAGATTGCTCAGTCTCAGGCAGTTGAAAATGCAATTAGCAAAACCTCTGACGCCATTAGACAGCAGTATGCTGAGAGAGTAGGTGATTCTGAAGAACGAAAAAAAACGGTGATGAATATGGTGGTCGACAAGACGATCCAAACAGAACCTAGAACTAATCTTTCAACACCAAGAATGCGTGTTTATCTACGGGGAAAAATTGACATGACGGCCCTTAGTGATCAGCTCAATAGTTGGACTAAGATGGTCCAGCAGGTTGATTATTCGAAAGTGCAGATGGCTTTATTCTATACTGTGCGCAGGATCGCCGAGACACGAAGGCTCGCGTCGGGCGAGGAGAGTTTGGATTCCTCAGCCGTTTCAGCCAAGGAATCAGGCTCTGAAAGTATCACCGAGAATGGGGTAGAAGTTTCTGAATCGGTGGCCGAAAATGCGACAAAGACAAGGCTTAAAACATCTATCAATCGAGCTGATGAAAATATTTGGGAGCAAGATGCAGACCAACAGGAGAATTGGGGGGTAGGTTTACAAGAGCAATTCATTGAAAAGGGGTTTGAATCGATCATTGGGGGAGAATTTTTTGATGTTCAAGAGGTTCTCAATAAGGAGGTCGGCTCAAAGGGCAGAGCGACTGCCACTACCTTAAAGAAAGTGATTCAGGATGTTAAGGATGAGGCCGACTTCACCGATGGCGGCTTAGTTATTATTGGGAATCTAGACTTCAAAGAGCCTGTTAAGGACTCATTGAGTGGGCTCTGGTCGGTAGAGGCTACAATGAAAGGTAAAATCTACAAAGTAGGTAAAGGGATCATACCGAGGACAGTTGGTGCTTTAGAGGTGATTACAAAGAAATCTGTCTCTTATACACATCTGACGCTGCCGACGATCTACTCTGTGTAG
>OJFK01000004.1_pt1 | contig 108633 bp, 88 predicted proteins | sample 1594101 | NCBI WGS metagenome assembly OJFK01 (sample SAMN05416723, study PRJEB24817) | seawater metagenome | isolation source: Sea water | place: Canada:Atlantic | collected 2013-07
CGAGATTTCTGCCTGTCTCGTGGGCTCGGAGATGTGTATAAGAGACAGTATCAGGGGTGCTGAACTCGGAAGCGAAAGATCGGGAGGATGGCAATGTCACGATCGATCAATATCTCGCGGAGGAGATTGGGAGCCAGACGCGCTTTCCCTCCTTAACGGTGGGCTCGGAAGGCGGGATTCATGGTGGGTGTCAGCTCTCGTGGACGCGCTCCGGAGTGCGGGTCCCGCCGATTACGAGTCCGGCGGAACTTTTTGATCGCTTGTTCGCGAGTGATTCGCCGAAGCGGCGTCGTGAGATGGTGGAGGAGAATGGACTTCAGGGATCGATTTTGGATGCCATCAATGAGGAGGCGAAGGGTCTGGCGAAGAAGGTGAATCTCGAGGATCAGGAGAAGTTAGACGAATATTTCACTTCGATTCGTGACGTTGAAAAGCGGCTTGAGCTGCGACGCCAGTGGACGGATCAGCCGAAGCCTGATGCTCCTTTTGCAAAGCCGGCGAATGCCAATACGGTAGAAGATTTACCGATGCTTTATGAGCTGATCGCGCTGGCGCTGCAGACGGACTCGACGCGGGTTGCGACGCTCGAGATTGGCGGCTCCTTTTTGCCGCAGCATCTTGGGATTGAGAAATCGTATCACGGTTTGTCTCATCACGGGAATGATGCGGAGGCGGTGGGCCATTTGCTTGCGCTGGAGGCTTATCAGATCGGGAACTTTGGGAAATTTCTGAACAAACTTTCCTCGGTGCAGGATGGGGAGGGAACTTTGTTGGATTCGACTTCCGTTCTTTTTGGAAGCGGGATTGGCGATGCGAACTCGCACAAGAACTCGGATCTTCCGGTCTTACTTGCGGGCGGTGGGTATCGTCATGGCGAGTTTAAGAAGGCGGAATCGCAGGGGATTAAAAAGGTGCCGCTTTGTAATTTATTCGTCGATCTCGCCCAGCGTATGGGGGTGGAGACTGAGTCCTTTGGAAATAGCACGGGGAATTTTTCCTAAGCGGAATATGAGGATCGCCTCTTTTTTATTGGGGGTGGCTCTGGGCTGCGGATTTGGGCAGGCGAAAGAGCCGGGCTCCCATGAGGTGATTGTCGATTTCTTGGACTACCATTGTTACGAGTGTCACGATTCGGCCACGGAGAAGGGGGAGCGGGAGTTTGAAAGTCTTAATCTTCCGCTGACGAGTCTGCATGACTTGATCATGGCGCAGGAGATCATCGATCAGATAACGCTCAAGGAAATGCCGCCGAAGAAAGAGGAACAGCCTAAGGACGAAGAGAGATTGGCGGTGATTCGGGCGTTGCAGGGGGAGGTGGCGGCTGCGCGGAGTCGTTTTAAAAGCAACGGCGGTAAGACGGTGATGCGGCGGCTCTCGGATCGGGAGTATGAGAATACCATGGAGGTTTTGTTTGGCCGTCGGGTGGACACGCTTGGACTGACGCTTGATTTTCCGAAGGAGAAGACGAGCCACCATCTCGATACGGTGGGGGAGAGTCTCGTGACTTCGGGCTTTCTCTTAGATCAGTATTTCCAGTCGGCGCAGCGGCTCGTGGAGAATCGACTCGGGAAGCCGGAGATGGAAGTGAAGAGCTGGCATTTTACCGAGAACTTTAAGCAGTATGAGGAACTAGCGGGGAGTCATCGGGCTGTTTTTAAATACAAATTTCTCTGTATCTACGAGCAGCCGGATACGGACACGCGGCAGGGAAGCTATGGGCATATCGAGGACTTTTTGGAGGGAGTTCCGGTGTCAGGGCTCTATGATTTAGAGGTGCTGGTGCAGGCGATGCATCGGGACACGCATTACGATCCTAAAATTTTCGGAATCGATTTTAGCGAGCCTTTTATTTTGGGAGTGGTGCCGGGGGATGCCACGAAGGGACACATTCATTATCCACAGCGGATTGAACCGGTGCTGGCGAAATCGGTGGTGTCGGATGAGAAGCCGGAGTGGGTGAAGTTTCGGGTGTGGTTGGAAAAGGGACAGACACCGCGTTTCATTTTTCCGAATGGTCCCTTTGAGTCGAGGCGATCGGTGATTGAGGTGAACAAGCGCTACAAGCATGAGTTTAAGAATCCCAGCAAGGATGTCAGTCGAGCGACGCTTTTACGGGAGGGCAAGCTTCCGCATCTTCGGATTTCCGAGATTAAGGTGCTTGGTCCGCTGGCTGAAGACGGTGGAAGTTTGGAAGAGAAGGCGGTTTTTGGAGAGGGTGGATTTCAGGAGAAGAAGGCGCTGGAGCAGTTGGAACGATTTGCGGAGCGAGCCTTTCGGAGGCCGCTTGATGAGGAGGATCGGAAGCGGTTGGAGAGTTTTTACGGGAAGAGATTGAAGGAGGGCGCGAAGGCACGGCAGGCGGCGCTTGATGTGGTGAAGATGGTGCTTTGTTCGCCCTCGTTTTTTTACCTGAGTGAGATCACGCCGGAGGAGAAACCGGAGCTGAAGCCCTACGATTTGGCGGCGCGGCTTTCTTATGCGCTTTGGGCGGGGCCGCCGGATGAGGAGTTGTTGAAGTTGGCGGAAGAGGGACGTTTGAATGAGCCAGAGGTACTGCGTGGGCAGGTGGAGCGGATGTTGGGAGATGAGCGGGTGGCAGGGTTTGTGGAGAGCTTTTTAGATGGCTGGCTGAATTTGCGGGACTTGGGAGGGATGCCTCCACCGAGGGAGCGGGCGCGGCGCTATTATGCGGAAAATTGGCCGGCTTCGATGAAGGAGGAGGTGCGGCATTTCTTTGGGTCCTTGCTGAAAGAGAATGGGCCGGTGCTGGAGTTGCTCGATGCAGATTACACCTTCGTGGATAAATACTTGGCGAAGCACTATGGCTTGGTCGAAGGGAAGACTCTTCGGTTGAAGGATGGGTTTCGGAGGGTGAAGCTGCCGGATGGGAGTAGTAGAGGGGGAGTTTTGGGAATGGCGGCGGTACTGACGGTGAGTTCGAATGGGGTGGAGACGTCGCCGGTGACGCGCGGGGTTTTTGTTTCCGAGAATATCTTGGGAGTCGTCCCGCCTCCGCCGCCTGATGAGGTGCCGGAGATTGAGCCCGATGTACGGGGCGCGAAGACTTTGCGGGAGCGCTTGGCAAAGCATTTGGCCTCAAAAACGTGCGCGGAGTGTCATCGGAAGATCGATCCGCCCGGATTTGGGTTGGAGATGTTTGATGAATTGGGCAAGTGGCGGGATCGTTATCCCAAGGCGAACAAGAAGGCGAAAGCTCTCAAGGTCGATGCGACGGGGGAGATGCCATCGGGCGAGAAATTCGACGGCTTCGAGGGCTTGAAGGAGGTGTTGGTGTCGACGAGAGCGGAGGTTTTCCAGCGACATTTGATTTCGACGCTGCTGGCTCACGCCACCGGACGGCACATGGAAGCCGTGGATCAGTTTGCCATGCGAGACATCCAAGCGAAGGTCGAGTCAGGAGGCGGAGGGCTTCGGACTCTGGTAGTCGAGGCTCTCGTGAGTGAAATCTTTCAGTCTCGCTAAGGAGGGGGATATGGGGGGTTGACTCGACGAGAGAAAACTTCTAACTATCAGGGCGTTATATGAATATTCCCAATCTATTAACCCTTTCGGCTCTGGCTCTCGTTCCAGCCTCGGCTGCGGTCATCACGCTCACTCCTGGACCACGGACTGATGATCCGGTGACCGGAGTCAATGACTGGACTCTGGACGTCGGTTTGGTTGTGGGAACTCTTCCTTCCAATCCGAATCGCATCATTTTCGAAGCGGGAGGCGATGGCCTTGGTAGTGCTCTGGCTTTGGTCGACAACAGCCTCGTCTACTATTACGACCAAGGTGGCTACGCTGCTTCTTCACCGACTGGTGATGGAATCATGACTTTGGATATTTCGGGTTTCGCGAACTCGGTGATCTCCATTCGTCTGGATGCTGATATTTCGACGGCCACTGATGTGATCACTTTGACTGCGACCGACGGCGCGGTCACTCTTACCAATAATTTCACGTTGGCTGCTAATGCCGCTGCGATTGCGGGAGGAAATGATACTGGATTCGGCGTTGTGGCAGCGGATCTTGCCGGTCTCGACGAATCGATCGAACCGGGGTCACCTGACATGGCTCAGTTTCAAAATGCGTCTTACTTTAATGGGGGAGTCAATGCCTTGGGTGCGGATTCTCTCGCTGGAACCTTATACACGGCAGCTGATCAACCTCCTTCGCAGCTGGCCGCTCCTTCGAGTTGGGCACTGGTGCCTGAGCCAAGTTCAGCTCTCTTGTTAGGAACAGCGCTGATGTTCGGTGCGTCGCGTCGCCGGAGAGTTTAACTTAGCAAGCAACGAAATTTTCAAAGCGAGGTCCCGTAGGGCCTCGCTTTTATATTTGGAAGGAGAAGGACGAGGAAAGAAAGTTCATCTGGCTTTCCTACCAATCGTCGTCTCCTCCGCCGTCGCGCTCTTCGTTTAGGTCGTTATCCCAGATGTTGAACTCGATCCGAGAGAAGGCAGTAAGGTCGAATTCAGCATCACCGAAGACCTGAGAATAGCCGGCGATTTTTTTGTCGTTAAGGCGGGCGATTTTGAGGGTGACAAAGCCGCCCTCAGTGAACCAAGCGCGCACATCTTCTTTATACATTCGGGGTTCTTTGAGGGTTTCCTCCGATTCGTGGAGTTGGAACGAACGGAGGCGGTTGACGGGAATGATGACGTCACCAAGGCTGGTCTTCACTTTAGTCGCGCCTTCATTGACGCCCATGATTTTCCCCAAGAGAGAGTCGCCATTTGCGAGGTCGATGCGCTGTCCCTCCATTCCTTCAAAGAGTCCAGTGGCATCGGGGTTCTCTGCATCGGTGATGATCGGAAGGCGGCCATCCCAAAGGCTGACGATGATGTCCGAAATCTTGATTGCTTTGTTGGAGGTCTGGGGGCTAAAGAGAATCCATTTCCCCTTCATTGCGGTGTCATCGACTCCGTCCCATTCGTGGAACTTTTTTCCATCAATGTAGATTGCGTTTTTTCCTTCAGGGCGCCGGTCGATATAGAATTCAAAGAGGGCATTCGTCTGTTCCCTGAGTTGAGGCGCACTTTGATGCATCAGGTTGTTCTGCCCGTTTCGGCTCAGGTTCAAGTAGGTGCGATTGACCTGGAGGGAGTATCCGGAGCTGGGGTGGCGGCTTTTTCCACTGGTCGAGAGGAACGTGGCGCGGAAGTAAGCATCGTCCTGCCAGTGGGCCCGGAAGGAAAATTTGCTTCGTTCCGACATTTCAACCTCCCGGGCGATCGAGTTATTTGTTTTGGAAACGAGTGCTCTTTTTTTGAAGGACCAATCATTCTTCAGCTGGCGGCCGCTTGAGACCCAGCCATCCAAGCCATTTGGGCCGTGGTAGAGGCTGGGAGAGTTGGCATAGATATCGAGTGCCTTTACCATGAAACGGTCGAGCCTCAATTTTCCGGCATACCAAGTGTGGAGAGTAACTGATTGGTCATCGACGCCGATGAGTGATCCCCGGATGGTGTCTTCAAAGGGATTGTCATAATGGTGCTCGACGGTGGCGAGTGCGTGATGATCGGATTCGGGGATATCGGCATCTTTGTTGAGCTGAATATCCAGAAGCTCGTCCATCTTGAGAACTGCTTCACCCTTGAGGAAGGGAGAGGTCATCTTGAGGATCCCTTTCTCGGGGTCAATGTGGGTGACGGTTCCCGAGATGACGGTCTGGTCGAGAAAGGTGAGACGAGAAAGGGTCTCGTTGGCCGCAAGTGCAAGCGGAAGAGTGAGGAAGAGGAAAAGTGATCTCATGGGTTGCAAGGTTAGTTCGCTTCGATCTGGAGGCGGAGTTGTTGGGCGCCTTTAAGCGCTTTCGGATCATCGGCTTTGGGCGCTTCTTCGCTTACGGTTTTCTTTTCTTCGTTGATGCGACTAATTTTTTCCACGACCTGTCTGTCAATCGTGAGCTTTCCGAGCCAAGGGTGTTTTCCGGTGAGCGATTTTTTGGTGAGTTGGATTTCGGAAAGGTCGATTTCACCTCCGGAAGCGAGTGAGAGCTTGTAGGATGACTTGGAATCCTTGGGGAGAGTTCCTTCGGCAAAGTAGAGGATGGCCGAGCACTTTTCTGGGATGGTCACGATTTGCTCGAGGAGGGGACTCTTTACTTTGAAGGAGCTGTTCTCTCCAGATTCGAAGCGTTCCAGGATTTGACCGGAGTAGCGGTCACCTTCGTCTGTGGTGAGAGTGTCGCTCTCTTCGTCCTGACGTGGTTCTACGCGGAGTCGCTGCGTCACGGCATCCCATTCATGAAGTTTGATCTCGCTTAGGGTGATTTGTCCTCGCACCGAAGACTGGCTTTCGAAGATTACCTTCTTTCCTGCGGGGGCGGGATTAGGATCGAGGAAATTGCCCTGCAGTTCGCCATCGAGATAGAGCATGATGCGCCGGGTGATGCGATCAACCCGGAGTTCGACGGTGGTTTGGCGTCCCTTAAAATCGCTTGTGCTTTTGGACGATCCTCCCAGAATTTGGATCTGGGGTTTGTCCTCATCGGTGCTCGGAGGAAGAGCGCGTTGAAGAGTGGCGCCACGGCTGGAAAAGTAGAGGGAGTAGCCATCGTGATTCTCTTTTCCTTCGTCGGCATCGGTGCAGAAATGAATACGGATACTGGGTGAGTTTGGCCAGCTGAGGTGGAAGCGGAGGATGAAGCGGTCGGGGAGATCGAGGTTCTGCGCGATGCTGCTTTGGCTATTGGATGTAAGGGACCCATCTCGAAATTCCCAGGCCTCATCGGGATCCCATTCTTCCAGGTTGTCGGGTCCTTGGTAGAGGAGGCGCTGTGGGGTGACTCCGTAGAATACCGATTTAATCTGGCTACGGGGAATACTGAGTGGTCCTGCGAACCAAGTTTTGAACTGAAGATTTTGAGCATCAAGGCCAGTAACTTCTCCCGGAATGACATTACCATTGCGAAGATTAACCTGGTGGGAGTGAGCAGGGGCCTCGATTGTCTCGACTTCCTCGAAACTCAAGTTTTCAAGCTCGTCGCTGACGATGCTCAACGGTTGATCACTGTGAGGACTCTGGATTTGAACAAGGCCGCTGGAGAGCCCGACGATGGTTCCCGAAAAACGGTCTCCATTTTTGAGAATGATGAGATCGTTTGCAAATGCGCTTTGGAAGGCGAAGCAGGCGAGAGCGGAAAGAAGGAAGGGAGCACGCATGGCTTAAAAATCGGTGACCCAATCGCTAAGGACATCGGGGGTTTCGGCGAATTGAAGGAGCGCCGCAGAATCGAGTTTCACCTTGAGGTCACCCAGAACGGGGGACTTGCCGGAGAGGTGGTTTTCGTCAGAAGAAGTGGGAACGAGCGAGATGCGGCCGATAGGATTGAAGAGGAGGATTCCGGTGTCGTCCGGCCATTTAATTTTTTGAAGATCAGCAAGTCCGGATCGTTGGAAGTGAATTTCTGAGAGTTCCTCAAGAGGGAGCGTGAGGTCTGCGTAGGGTCCTTTGAGCGTGGCCTTGCCATCGGCGATGCTGGTTATCTGGCCGGAGAATCGATCAGTTCCATTGGTGAGGAGGACGATGTCGCGATCTTCGTGCTCTAAAGAGCGGGCTCCGTCAGGAGTGCCGCTCCAGGAAGTGATGAGGATATCGGATACCCTGATGCGAGAATTTCCATTTCCGGCAAAGGCGAGGCCATCACCGGGGGCAACATAGCCATCTAAATCATTCCACTGGGAGGCATACAGGCCATTCACGTAAAGATAAATGGCGTTCTTGGTCCGGTCAAAACGAAGATCAAATTCCGCTTCTCCACTTTGTCCTAGATTAACGGGAAGACGTTGGTTTCGAAGGCTTTTAGTGGAGGGTTTCCCATCTTCGTCAAAGCTGCAGCGCCAGAGATTGACGTAGGAAGAGGAAAAGTTAAAGACGTAGGAACTGCCGTAGGTTTGGGGATGGCCGGAGCTAGTATTGGCCGGAAGCCACTCTAATGACTGGAAGGCGTTGCCCTTTTTGAGGTCAAAAAGGTGCTGGTATTTGAGTGGTTCGGGTTCCTTTGCTTCCTCAGGAACGATGGGCTGGTCCTCGGCTTTTCCGGCATCGGCGTCGATTTCGGGCTCAAGAGCTACTTCTTTCCTGGGAAGGGGGCGCTTGAAATCTGCGTGGAAGGCGACAGTGGAGGAAAAGCCATTGCGCCATGCGATTTTAAATCGAAGGCGGCCCACATCAGGGAGCTTCCCATCGAGGGCGACCGCACGGGTGTTGGTGGAGTAGAGGGAGGCCCCTGAATAGAGCCATGAAGGATTCTGTTTGGGTTTCTCTTCGTCCTCTTTTTTCTTTTCTTCAGCCTCCTTTTCCTCGGGTTCTGTGACTTCTTCTGTTTCGGCATCGATCATGACCCATTGGTCACTGCTGAAGGGGCCGGCATAGTGGAGTTGACCGCCGAAGGGATTGGGATTGAGAGTCTTGAGTTGGTCGCGTGGGATGGTGATCTGACCCGTGAGGGGGCTGTCGATCACAAGTGCTTTTTCATCGAGGGAGATGATTTTCCCTGGGATCTCGTCGCCATTGACGAGCGAGACGAAGGGAGATTTGGGTTGAGCGGGAGAGTTATTTCCACCATCGAAGACGACTTGGCGGAGGTTCTTGAGCTCAAAGCGTATGGGCTCGTCGATGTCGGGCCGATTCCAAAGGATGCCGCCTTTTAAGCCGGCGAAATTGCCGTGCATGATGTCGCCGTTGGTAAAGCGAAGGAGGTCAGTGCCTGAGGGGTCGGACTCGGGGCGGTCGAGGATCTCGTCGTCGCCTGCTTGGTTTGGTATCGGAAAGTTATTGACGTTTTGGAACTGTAAGGGGCGCTGGGAGTATACGGACTGCAAAGACAAGCCTCCGAGAAGCGCGGTAAGGGTGAGGAGGCGCAGATTCATTTTTCGTAGATCGGGAGGAAGCGGTAGTTGAGAGCGAGAGAGAGGAGAGCGCCGGAGGTCGAAAATGCTTTTCCTTTGTTGCCCGGGAAGGAGCCGTCGGGCCCCTGGAGAACGGACATATAAGCGATGTTCTTGGCGTTCCAATCGTTCCAAGATTTTTCATCGGCGTGGAAGAGGGCTTGGGACATGTAATACTCGAAGTAGTAGGGGTAATACTTCTCGCGGTAGTTGAGCTTTTTACTGAGATACTTGGTGCTGGCCTTAAAGCTGCGGGTGTCGTGCTGCTTGGCGAGAGCTTGAGTGAGAAGGCCAATGGCGGTGAGGGTGGGCTTGTCTCCCATGCCGGAAGTGTAGCCGTATCCACCATCGCCTCCGCGACATTTGGCCATGTATTTGAGGCCTTTGGTAAAGGCTTCTTCAGGGACCGGGATTCCGGCATTGCGGGCGGCATAGAGGGCGACGATTTGGCAGCCGGAAACGGTTGAGTCGGCGTCGGTGCTCTCGGGTGAGTAGCGCCAGGCTCCTCGTGAGTTTCGTTTTTGCGACGAGAGGATCAGATCGACGGCCTGTTTCAGAGCAGGAGCGATGCGATTGTCTCGGAACATGCCATAGCTCTCGGCGAGAGCGAGAGTGGCAAAGCCGTGGCTATACATGCTAGTGCCAATGTAGCCGTTGGTTTTGCTTTGTTGCTCGAGAATGAAGGAGATTCCTTTTTGGATATTCTCGGCGTAAGGTCCGTGATTCGGGTCCTCTCCATGGGCCAGGAAGGCCATGATGCAGAGGCCCACGACTCCGGGCTCTTTTCCCTGACTGTCATCCCACGCTCCCTCGGTATTCTGAGACTGTGAGAGGTAGCGTAATCCGCGGGTGTAGATGTTCTCCACTTTAGCTGGGATCGGGTCCTCTTCACGACGAGGAACCGATTGCCCGAAGAGGGGCAATGCTAAAGTAAAGAGGAGTGCGGATGGGAGGAAGCGCATGGAAGGAGGGCTTACTTTTTAGGAGTGGATTTGTTGTAGGCGTCGAGCGCCTTTTGGAATTCGGGAGGGAGTCCGGCACCGGAGCGCCCTGCGGCTTTGGGGACACGGCGTTCGGCAGTGATTCCCTTCGATGGTCCACCATTGGCGGTGTTGGCTGCGTCGGATTCCGCCGTTTGGCCTTGGCCTGGCTTGTCGCCAGGTTTTTGACCTGGCTTTTCTCCGGGCTTATCGCCTTTACCCATCATTTCTTGCATCATTTGGAGCATGGCACCCATGCTCTGTTGACTATTCGGTCAACTACTGCTGCTTTGTCATTGGCTCTTTTCTTTGGCCGCTTCGTAGATCTTCTCGATGATCTCGGTCTGGATGGCGATGGTCTCGCCGCCGGTGTTTTTCTCGTCGAGACGGTCTGTGGTCTCCGCCATGAGCGTCTCCACTTGGGAGAGAAGATCGATGACTTTGGCATTGGTCTGCTCGTCGATGAGTTCCTGAACGTCTGCGGAAACAGTGTCCTGGTCATCGGCGAGCTTCTGGGTGCCTTTATCGTGCTTGACGGCGGCCTCCGCCTTTGCGGCTTCGGTTGGCTTTTTGCTCTCCTCAGCTCCGGAGGGGGCCATAAGCCCGAGCCCGAGCAGGGAGGTAAGTATCGTTTTTTTCATCTACTGTTTTTGGTTTGAGGTTTTCTTAATTTTGTCCGGCTTTGCGAAGTTCGACGGAGCGCATGAGCTGTTCTAGAGAACGGGTGCGGGAGCGGATATCTTGCTCGGCTTGCACCATGCGCATCACTTTGAGCATGAATTCGAAATCTTTCTCCTCGGGGTTGGCTCCTCCTTCGCCGCCGCCATCACCACCAGCGGCATCGGGCGGGGTGCCTTCGAGTTTCTTAGCCCATTCGCGGAGTTGCGCTCCCCACTTCTTGGCTTCAAGAGCGGCGGTAAAACTCCGATTCTTGCTAATCCGGGTTTGGAGACCTTCAAGCTTCAAGCTGATCTCGGACTTCTTCATGTCGTCCACGATTTCCTTATGGATTTCTTTTTGAGTGCGCGCGTAGAAATTGGCGAGGTCTTCTTGAATCCAGTTCACGTCGCTTCCGGTGCGGCGTTGCTGGGTGCCTAGCATTTCAATCATGCGTCGGAAAACGGGATCGAAGGTGTCTGATTCGGCAGCGGCTCCGAGAAGGGGCGTGGCGGCCTTTTTGCTCTCGGAATTCTGACCCGTCATTGAGGAGACGAGTTTGTTGGAAATTCCGTCTTCGTCGGAGGCGGCGCGCTTGAGTCGATTGATGAAGGTGGAGGCTTCGAAGTTGTTGTTGGCCTCGTTGGCCTTCTTGATGGTCTCCTGCATCTTTTTAAGCGCTTCCTTTTGTTTCTCGATTGCTTCCTGGAGATCCTTCTTGGCTTTTTCAGGGGTGGACTTGTTGTCTTGGGATTCGTTGAGCTTCTTCTCGATCTCAGGGAGATCCTGCTTGGCCAGCTCCTTCATGTTTTGGAGCGAGTCGGCCATTTTTTTCATGGTCTCCTTTTCGATCGATTTGTTACGGGCGGCGTCTTTGAAGAGTTCTTCCATCTTCTTGGTGATCTCTTCCATCTTCTCGGCATTTTGATCCTCGGCGTCTTCCTGCTGGGCGAGCTTTTCTTTGTTCTCCTCATTTTGGAGATCTTCGGGCTTATTCAGCTGGTCGAGACGCTCGTTGGTATCGAGGTTGTTTTGCTCACGGCGGGCGGCGTCCTCGAGTTCGCCGATGAGGCGGTCGAATCGCTGCTTGAGGAGCTGGGCGTGTTCGTCTTCGGTGAGGATGTAGATGATGATGGGCTCGGAAAGACTCCGTTCCCGCTCTGGTTTGAAATCCTGCGCATAGCCAACGAGGGTCAACTTTTGCGGGACGATTCCGTGGGTCTTGGGAGAAAAGATGGCGAGCTCGGAAAGACGCGAGTTGCTGGGAGAACCCTGCTTCAGAAGGAGTTCCCCGGAGGCGGGGGACTCGTCGGTAGGCTTGGTGAATTCACCTTGCCACATCAGTCCGATCTCTTGGATGCCGTAATCGTCCTCGGTCAACACCTCGAATTCGAGGGTTTCTCCGGCGAGGATGACGATCTGTCGCTCGATGCCTTGGGTGTAAACAAGAGGCGCTTGATCGTGGGCGGTCTGGATCTTGAGGTTGAAGCTTGTGGAAGATTCGAGGCCCTTGACGTCGGTCCATTGAAGGGGGATTTCGACACGGAATTCGCCCAGCTCGATCGGGGACGAGGTGATTCGGTCTTCGAAAATGGTGAGTTCCAGTGGGGTCGGATCGGGAAGGGGAGCAGGCTGTTCGGTTTCTGTTTCTGAAGCTTCCTCAAAGGTGCTGACGACTTCGTCATCGGGAGGAAGAGCTGAGACGGTTCCGGTGGCACTTTTGAGGTCACGGGAAAAGGTTCCTTCGAGTTCAATCTTGCTTCCGGCAAGCGCGCTCAGGGTGCCGGAGCGGATGTCGATGGTCTTGGTTTCGAGTTGAAGGTAGGCGGGAAGAGTGACCTTTGCGTCGAGGGCGGTGAGTTCTGGACGAATCTCGGGTTCGATGCGGATGCGGTGGAGAGCATCGCCGACGCGAAGTGTGAGAACGTCGCTACTTTGTTGGCCTTGGAATTCGAAACGGTAGCCCTTTTCACCCAAATCGGTTTCGAGCCAGTCCTGCAAGCCGTAGCGGGCTGCGGCGATTGCAGGGCGATCATCGGTTTCTTCCTTGAGAGGGACAATAATGACGAAAGGCTCGTCATAGGGGACGGTGTAGGGATTAGGTAGTCCTGAGAGGTCCAGCTGGGTGAACGTGTAGCGCTCGGTGCCCGAGAGCGGAAGAAGCCAGCGCTTGAGCGCGTTGGATCCGGCCTTTGGAGCGAAGGAGAAACCCAGGATGACGCAGAGAGCTCCCAGAGCCACTCCCAGACCGAGCTTCTTGTAGTGGCAAATCGGGAGGGCCTCACCCATGTCTTTTTTCCCGACTTGGCGGGCGACGTGTGCCATCGCAGCAGCCCGGAGTTCGGGAGAGAGGGTTTTGTGGGATTCCTTTTGGTCCTGAAGTTCGACGACTCCGAGGAGCCGGTCACCGAGTTTGGGGAACTTTTTAGAAATGAGGCGGGCAAGCTGGCCTTCTTTGCGATGGCCATAGATCCAGCGGCGCATCATGAGCGGCGCGAAGATCGCGAAAAGCGAGGTGCCCGCGATGAGAATGCCGAGGCGGGCAAGCGGTGGGGTGGCGATGAAGCGATCGAGGACAAAGACGACCAAGAAGGAAATAATCAAGCCGAAGAACCCTGCGAGTATGGCTTCGACTATCTTAGTGCGCCACAACTGGCGTTGAAACTCAGCGAGCTGTTTCTTGAGCTCCTTAGGAATGGGAGTCAGTTGCGGTGATGGATCAGAATCAGGCATGACGATGAGGTGTCCTCTGGAAACACAATGTCTTTGGTGGGACTCTTGCAGGTGAAACGTGCTGGGACCAGCGAGAATTTAGGAAGAGTTACTCCTATTTAACGATGCTCTAAGTTTTTTTGTTGGCTTTTTCTCTCGCATCTTAGAATTCACATTGGTAAACAGATCTTAAATTTCAACTTGTTATGATAAAATTCGAACGCGATCGCCAGCAGACCATCCCTGAGAGTGCTGTCAAAATAGTGGGCTTGGGAGGAGCCGGAGCCAATATGTTGGATCGCGTAGCCCTTGATGGGATTGAGGGTGCAGAGCTTTTGGCGCTGAATACCGATGTGCGGACGCTGGCCAGTTCAGTGGCGGGCGAGAAGATTCAATTAGGGCGCGATTTGACGAAGGGTCTTGGTGCTGGAGGTGACCCTGAGTTGGGCCAAAATTCTATTCTTGAGGCTGAAACTGAGATCCGTGAATCTTTGCGTGACCGTCAAATCGTCTTTATCTGCGTGGGACTTGGTGGCGGAACGGGTTCGGGAGCTGCTCCGATTGTGGTTCGGTTGGCGCGCGAGGTTGGTGCTTTTGTGGTGGTGTTTGCAACCATGCCCTTTGGATTTGAGGGGCGCCGTCGGCGCGAACAAGCGGAAGAATCGCTCAATCAGCTTGCGGTGCTGGCGAACGCTTTAGTGACTTTTGACAATGGACGAATGGGCGAGCTGGTCCTTCCTAAGCAGGGAGTTCATGAAGCCTTTTCAGCTGCGGATCGTATGATTTCCGACAGCATTACGGCAGTTTCTCGCCTCGTTCTTCGTCCCGGACTGATCAATGTGGGCCTTGATGAGCTGATGTCGGCGCTGAAGACGACTCGTTCGCGTTGTCTCTTTGGCTCGGGCCTCGCACGCGGCGAAAATCGGGCTCAAGGCGCGCTCAAGTCGGCATTGAATAGTCCGCTACTGGATCGCGGATCCCTTTTGGCAGATGCCACCACTGTCTTGGTGCATATTTGCGGAGGCGAGGACATGACGCTTTTCGAAATCGAACTTCTGATGGAAGGCCTCATGAAACATCTTCCGGAAGACGCCCACGTCCTCTTTGGCGCGGCTACGGATAAGGCGATGAAAGATTCATTGAGTGTAACGATTATCAGCGCCTTGCCGGAAGATCGACTCAATATGGTTTCGATTACCGACCTTCCCGAAGTGGAGGAGCCTGTCCTCGTTGAGGAAGTCAAAGAAGTGGCCCCTGAACCGAAAATGGAAAAGGTGGAAGAGTTCGTCGAAGAAGTGGAAATTGAGGGAGAGGGCGGCTTAGAGCTTGATATCGAATCTTTGGAGGAAGAGGAGATGGAGGCTGTTTTTGAAACGGTGGATGAGATCGAAGAAAATGTTGTGGAGACCGAGAAAGAGCTTGAGGTGCAGGAGGCCGGGATTGAGCCTGAAAAAGATTTTGCGGTCCCAAAACTCCGGGTTGTGGAGGATGATGAAATTTCCGATATCGATGAAGAGTTGGTTCAGCTTGAACCAGCGGTCGAATCGAAATCCACGGAAGAAGAACTTTACGAAGCGCCGGTGGGAAAGAAGTCAACGGGTCAAGGAGAGCTGGAGCTCGAAGGCGGGCCGAAAGGTCGTTTTTCCGGTGGAGATCCCAATGTTGAAAAAGGGGAAGATCTTGATATTCCCCCTTATCTTCGCCGTAAAGGTCGCCTAAAGTGAGATGGCTTTTAGGAGGCGCTTTTTCTGCCTAGAATTTGGGTATGCAGTGCTTTCATGGACTCCAGGAACTTTCGACGACGGAGAGTGATTTCGGTTTGGCTCTTGGTGTCTTTGATGGATTGCACCTCGGTCATCAGGCGGTCATTGATGCTGCTCGTGGATGTGGGCGGGTGGGCGTTCTCACCTTTGATCCTCATCCGGTCCAAGTGCTTGCGCCGGACCATGCGCCCCGTCGTATCCTGACTTCCCTGGCCCATCAGGAGCTCATTTTAGAATCTTTGGGAGTTGATTTTCTGTGCGTGGTTGAGTTCACGAAAGACTTTGCTGCTCTTCCGGCTCGGAGCTTTGCTGACGAACTTTTTGCTGCCGGAGTGCAGCGTTTGGCTGCGGGAAGCGATTGGGCTTTTGGAAAAGAGCGATCAGGAAACCTTGAAAAACTCACCGCGTGGGCGGGTTCCGTGCCAGTGGTGGGGGTTGAACCAGTGTTACGAGATGGAGAGCGGATCAGTAGCACCAAGATTCGCGAAGCGCTTAAAAGCCAAGATCTGGCGACTGCGGCATTCTTGCTGGGACGATACTATTCGGTCTACGGCGAAGTGAAGCAGGGGCGTCAGTTGGGCCGCCAGCTCGGATTCCCGACGGCCAATGTAGCCGTCCCGCACGAACAACTCCCGCCCAATGGAGTTTACGTCGTTCAGGCACGATGTAAGGGGGAGTGGGTCAAAGGGGTCGCCAATGTCGGCGTCCGACCTACAGTGGATGACTCAAACAGGCGCTCGCTCGAAGTGCACCTTTTCAGCGAGGACGTCCCAGATGCTTACGGCTGGTTTCTGGAAGTGGGGTTTTGCGAGAAGATCCGCGACGAAATGAAGTTTTCGGGAATCGACGCGCTGAAAGAGCAGATTGCCCGCGATATCCAGGTATCAAAAAAATGAAACTTTTTTTCCCCGAGCTCCTCGGGTAGAAATCTACGGCGTGGAACTAAGTGATCTGGGATGGGACGGCTTTTTCGAAGAGGCCTTTGAGAAGGTGTCCAAAGAAGAGTGGGTTCCGGCTAGGCTGACAACGGAGACGAAGATCAATTTTTCGGCTCTTATGGAGGGCGGCGAAGAGATCGATTGTGTCGTGGGCGGCAAGGTCTGGCATGAGGCCACTTGCGACGCTGATTTGCCAGCAGTGGGTGATTGGGTTGCGCTCGAACTGGGTGGGGGAGAGGATGATGAGCATCTCATTCGCGCCCGCCTTCCGCGCAAAACTTGTTTTTCGAGAAAGGCTCCTGGGAAAAGCAGCCAGGAACAGGTCATGGCTGCCAACGTCGATGTGGTCGTGGTGGTGACCGATGCAGGAGCTGATTTTAATGTCCGTCGGATGGAGCGCTACTTTGCGCTCGTTTCGCGCAGCGGTGCCAAATGTGTCGTCTTGGTTAACAAGTCGGATCTCTTTGATGAGGAAACGAACGCGCAGGCCCGTGAGGAAATTCAGGCTCTCTGGAGTGATGCGGAAGTCCATGTCACCAGCGCGACCCGCAAGGAAGGGCTCGAAGTGATCCAATCCTATCTCACGCCCGGGACGACGCTCACGATGGTGGGATCGAGTGGTGTCGGGAAGTCGACTTTGGTTAATCAGCTTTTGGGTGAGGAATGGCTCTGGACCGGAGAAGTGAACGAGGTGACCGGGAAAGGGCGCCACACCACGGTTGCACGCGAACTCGTCGTCTTGCCTGATGGCGGAATGTTGGTCGATAACCCGGGAATTCGAGAAGTTCAAATGTGGACCGATGAAGAGACTCTTCGGGAGAGCTTTGCCGATGTCGAAGATCTTACGAATCAATGCAAATTTCGCGACTGTAAGCACCAGGGCGACAAGGGTTGTGCCATCGCGGCGGCAGTGGAAGCGGGGGAACTCAACTCCGCGCGCTACGAAGGGTTTCTCCGGCTTGATGAAGAGATCGAGGAGCTTTCTTTCAGAAAGAAAAAACGCCAGATGATCGTCGAGCGCTGGAGTAGGAGAAATGCCGTGAAGGCGCGAAATCACGAAGATCGTGTTGATGAGGGCAAGCAGGACCGGGGAGAGCTTTAGTGCTCACCACCATCCGCCAAATTCGACACGATATTTTCCCGGTGGAATTCCCACGGTGGATTTGAACTGGCGCGTGAAGGCGGACTGCTCGCTGTAGCCACAATCCAGCGCGATGTCAGAGAGGCTTTTCTTTGTTTCGACAAGGAGTCGTGAGCTATGCTCAACCCGGGTCTTCCGAATGAGGCCACTCAGGCTCATGCCGAAGACGCGCTTCATTCGCCGTTCGAGTTGCGCTTCGCTCATGCCTGCCGATCCAAAATCACTGGCCGCTCACACGGCATTCCGTCAAGCGCAACACGCGGAGATTAACCTGAATGTTTTGGGTGAAGCTGTTCTCAGTGAAAACGAAGCGCTGCATCGCCTGCAGCAAAATATGGACGTTCTTTCCTCGGAGCAGGCGACTTATATTTCGGTGAAGCTTTCCGCAATTTTTTCACAGATCAATCTTACGGCCTACGATGAAACCCGCGACGTTCTGGCCGAGCGACTTCGACTGCTCTACCGCGCTGCGCAAGCACAGACGCCTTCCGCTTTTGTGAATCTCGATATGGAAGAATATCGAGACCTTCAACTGACGATTGATGTCTTTTAAATGGTGTTGTCGGAACCTGAGTCGAATGTCTTTCGCTACCTTTCGGGACCAGCTTCGATTTTGAGAGTGACGCCCGGTTTTCAGAATTCAGATTTTCTAATCTCTCTCATCATGGCAACGACTGCAGGAATTTTTCTAACGCTTTCCTCAGCGAATTCCATTTCCCCGGATTTGCAAAAAATGGCGATGAATCTTGGGGTGACAGTTATCATCGAAAGTGATGAGGATCTTGTGTCACGTCTGGATCAGAATCCGCTGACGAGTTTGCGCACGCCGGGGGTTCCCTCGGTCCATTTCCATTCTCGAAACTATCATGCTCCGGTCACGGCTCATGCACGTTTCGAGCTTCTTCCCTATCTCTACGAGCAATCGCTCTCGGAAACAAAACATCGGCACGGTCGCATTTCTGAAAACTAAGCGAACTCCGTGAGGCTGACTGTTAGGATTTTTCTTTTTAGGTGGACCACTTGAGGGCGGGAAATATTTTCCTTCGATGGAGGTGGCGTCCGGATTTCGATGGTATTCGGGTTGGCGTTGGAGGAAGTGTTTGAGAATGTCACGGAGTCAGGGATCGGAGAGTAATCGGGTGACTGGGGCCATAGTTCTTATTCTACCGCCTCAGCACGGATCGAGTGAACACGATTCTTTTGTGGTAATTTCAAATCAAGCGTGCGGCCGCCAGGCCAGTGGATCGTCGCCTTCGTTACCTCGGCCCGTTTCCCCAGTCCAAAATGAGCGGTGAAGGCATCCTGACTGAGAAACCCGTCCCCGGCAATGAGCGGATGCGTCTGCGTTCCGTTCGACGTTTCGATCGTCACCACCGCACCCAAAATTGCCTGTCCTGCTGATGGCAATAATTTGAATGCGATCCAGTCGTTTGGTTCGGCAGCCAGATCACTTCGGTTCAAGTAGAGATGCAGTTTCGATTGAAATCCGCGACCTACGAACAGGTATTCGCTCACGAGAAGATCCTCCCGTCCATCGCCATCAAAATCTTCCGTGATGGCGACCCTCGCGTCGTATTCGAAGCTCGCTCCGAACAAGAATGCCACGTCCGCAAAACTACCACCACCCAGATTCCACTTGAGATGATTGTGTTCAAAGCCATTCCACGAGATCTGCCCGAGGTTCAACGCTAACATTGACTTGGCAAACACTGGAACAAGCGCCGCGTTCTCCTTCGAGCCACCCGAATAGATATCCTGAGTCCAGTAGTGCGAGCAATAATCCTTCGCTGATTTGCCACTGCGAAAACCATTGGAGATATAAAGGTCGCGCCGTCCATCGTTATCAAAATCGAACGAACTGACACCCCAAGACCAGCCCGTGCGAGCGATTTGCTCATTGAAAGGACTCTGCAGGAGACCCTTTTTACCACCCAGATAGAGTCGGTTTCCATAACCCATGGCAGCGCGGTTCTCCTGATAGTCTTTGCGACTCTCAGGGCCCAATCTCAGATTGTCCAACCGGCGAGCGGTGCTGCTGCTCATGCCGATCGCAAGCAGATCCAACCAACCGTCTCCGTTGTAGTCAGCAACACTCTGCGCCATGCCAAAAAGGCGATTCGAGTTCAATGCCGCAGAGGTGTCAACAAAGCGACCACTGCCATTATTGGAATAGACGTCAACTCCTGCGTAGTCGCTAACCACCGACAGATCGAGATCACCGTCCCTGTCGAGATCTACCAGAGACGCGCTATAGGTGCGGCGATTGCGCTTCTTGCCGAGACCACACTCTGTTGTCACATCGACAAATCGCCCTCCGTCATTTCTTAACATGAACGACGGGAAACCATCGTTCGCGTCGTAAAAAGGCGTCGGCATTTGACCCCCGACATAGGATGGCTTGTACTGCGAAAGAAACAAATCAAGATCGCCATCAGCATCGATGTCGCCAGCCGTCAGCGCCATCGGGGCAAGTAGGTGCTGATGCGTAAAAATGACACGTCCAGGTGTTGGAAATCGACCGAGCGCTGCACCATCGTAGACGGTCAATCCTTCATTCTTGACCATCGTGATGTAGTCGATTTGTCCATCCAGATTGAGATCCGCCAGCAGTCCACATTCTTCCTGCGGCTTCCAGTGATCCAGAAAAGCCGAGTCGACAAGCTTGGGTTTTTCGGTCGCGAGCTGATTATCATAGCGTCGATTCCAGCGCGGGATGATGATCTCGGGATCACCATCGTGATCGAGATCATTGACGAGGATCGGATGGGCGGACTGGAACTCGTTCTCCCGCCTCTCGAAGGTCGCAGCCTTAAGAAAGCCATTTCGCAACGGAGATTCCAACACCTTAAGTTGCTCTACCGCAATCTCACTCGCTCGGATTTCTTTGCCGCCAGGCCCACCGCTCCACGTTACTCGTGCCACGCCATCCACTGCCAGTCGCCGGTCACTACTCTGCAGATGAAGCATAAAACCAACCGTTGACGATGTGGCCTCCTCCTTCGAGTCAGGCGTAAACGAGGTGTGATGAAATTCCGAAGCCACGAGTCGATACCCTTTGTCGGCAAAACCAGAGACAAAGCTCACAAAGCTGGCTCGATTGAGCGTCTGCGGACGCGCGAAGTTGAAAGCTTTCTTTCCAATCCCCATCCCAAGCATTGTCGAAGCCTCCTCCTTTGGGAGAATCCACTGATCGCATTGAATTGAATGCAGCACATCCACCGCCGACGCTGCACCGCGCAGGCGATCCCAGAGACCGGTGATCGATGCCTCGTAGCGCTGGGCCAGCTGCTCGGGTGCCCAGACGGTCTGATCCAGTCTGTCGCGTTCGAGCTGCAGCCGAGCCGATGCTGGAGGCAACTCCTGAGCATCCACCGACAGCCCGAGCACACTGATCAGGGCTGAAATAGCGATCAATCGCCAGCGATCAGCGCTCATTCCTTAAGCACACGAATATAGCGTTTCGCTGGCGCAGGATTATTGAGCGGAAGGTTAAACGAAGTCGAATCCCCACCGCTCGGATACGCGTCCGTCACTTCTTCCCATTCTTCCAAGTCAGCGCTGGTCTCGATAATGAATGAGTCACCAGCTTGAGACAACCACGTAACATCAACCGATGGGGTAGCGCCAGTATTGTAAATGATGTTGGTAATCACGAGCGGCACCGACTTGCCGCGGAAGGCACCCAGCACTTCCCAGTAGGCCTCGATAGGATTCGTTTCCGGCTCCCGCCTCGCCGTGAATGCGTAGTCAGGCGCCTCGCCAATTCCACGATAGATCAATAGGGAAACTCCGGCATCCCCAGTATTCTCCCAATGCAGGAACTCAAAATCATGAACACCTGCAGATAACGATACATCGATGATGCTGCTTGAATTCCGGCCACGATTCTCAGCCTCGCCAACAAGATCTCCATCGATCGATAGCTGGAAGCCATCGTCGCTGTTGCACACAAATGTCGTTAAGCCGGCGTTGCGAATGTTGATCTGACCGACGGATCGGATGAGGAAATTGTCACGATTCCCAAAACCATCGGTGTCGTTATCCCAGAGCGGATACGGCCGTGAAGAGGCGGCAAACACGGGTGGCGCCGAGTTATCGTGAAAATGGATGAAGGGCGTCTCAGCTTCGATACTCACAAACCCAACCTGATCAGGATTACTCAGCACTTCATCGACAGTGAATAAACCTGTAATTTCAAGAGCATCGTTGGTCCAGATATGAGTGGTTTGGAACACTCCTCCTGCTTCCACGGCGGAAGGCAATAGCCCGGCGACGGTGGGGTTGGTTCCACCGCCTACTTCTAATCCGTCTAAACCACCATCGCTATCGGTGTCAGGATTCACGGGCGACGTTCCTGGTCGTGCGCTCGGATTGCCAGGATCGTAGGCAATATCTGGATTTTCGACACCATCCATCAGTCCGTCGGAGTCCGTGTCAGGACGGAGAGGATGGGAACCGGTATCCTCCTGGCTAACATAGATACCCGTCTTGGTCTCAACCCCGTCCTTTAAACCATCCTGATCGGTATCCGACTCACGTGGGAATGTCCGTAGTTCAAATTCTTGAAGATTGGTCAAACCGTCATTGTCGTGATCTTCGGCGGAATCATCCTTCCCGATGTTGAGTAAGTGGGTGGTTTCCCAAGCATCGTCCATCTGATCATTATCAGTGTCAACGAAGTCAGGACCCACAACCACGATCGGATCCACCAGCGTCCCTGACAACTTAACATTATCGAAGCCAATCCAGCCCCAACCACCGGACACCGAATCAAAGACATCCACCGTGTATTTTTCAGTGGCACTGATGTGCTCTGCCAGATCGGCTGCCGCCACGACGATCTCTTGATAAATGTCGTCATTCGTGCTGCGTGCTCCCGTGACAACATAGCTGTCATCACTGACCCGGCGCACCCCAAAGCCCATCGCCTTCACGCCTTCAGCCGCATCCGTTGTCTCTGCGACTTCCGCAGAACTGGTTGGCAATGCGCCATGCGCATCCCCTCCGACGATGGAGATGGCAAAGTCACCATCCGCGAGGAAGAATTCCGGCGATCGCATCAAGAGGCTCTTGTGTGCACCATCTCGGGTATTGCCCCCATCGGCATTCTCGAATTCAAGGCCAAGCACCTGGTAGTCACCGCTGGTAGGCACTGGAAACGCCGAGCCATTCTCAGACGATTCATTGGTCGGCTTGAACTCATGCGGAAGAAGAGGATCCGAAAGCACGGTCGTCCAGCCCTGCGTGGTGCCATCTTCAAAATCAAACACCAGTTCGGTCGATTGCACTAAGGAACCGGGAACCGTCACACTATCAAAACCGATCCAACCCCATCCGCCAGACGACGAATCGAAGACATCGACCGTATACGTCTCAGAATTGCTCACAAAGCCTGCCAGTTCTGCTGCAGTTACCACGATCGCCTGGTAAAGATCATCATTGCTACTCCGTGCGCCCGTCACCACGTAACTATCGTCACTTACTCGGCGCAGCCCGAACCCCATCGCCTTGACACCTTCCGCGGCATCGGTCGACTCCGCGAGGTCAGAAGGGTTAGCCGGAAGCGCTCCGTGGGCATCTCCGCCGACAATCGCAATAGAAAGGTCTCCAGCCTCAAGGATGAACTCGGGAGATCGCGCCAGCATCGTCTTGTGATCGGCATCTCGGGTATTGCCCCCATCAGCATTCTCAAACTCCAGTCCCAATACCTGATAGTCTCCACCGGATGGAACCGGAAACACGGTCCCATTCTCAGTCGATTCGTTCGTGGGCGTAAAGGCATGTGGGATGTCCGGATCAGATAATACGGTGGTCCAACCCTGGGTGGTGCCATCCTCAAAATCGAACACCAGCTGCGCTCCGGCGGGAGCGTGGGTGGACAATAGAACTATAACGGTAAACCAACGATTGTTCATAGTGGGAATCATCCTATATTTACCGGGCAGTGGCGAGGAGTTTCTCGGGCTTCCAAGGTCAGGGCTCCTGCGCTAGGAAGACCCAAGATGGAGTGATTTAATTCCGGGCTAGTCACCCAGAGCGGTGAGGCGCCTGAGGAAAATGTCATGGAGAAATGGCAAACGCTGAGCAATCGCCATTACGAGAGTCGAGCACACCATCTTGCCCCAGCAGGCAATGAACCACGTGTCCTTCTTGGTGTGGGAATAGCTGTCGATCAGTTCGTTTTCCGACGAGAAATACGACCCTTCTCCTGTAGGAAAGGCCGTCGCGATCCGCTGACGTTCACAGGGAGTTTCAAGAGGGAGATTAATGACCCGAGATCGCAGCCCTCCTTCCCGCCATGCCAAGGATTGTCTTGGTAGCGGCTATTTTGGGTCTCATCGAGTGGAGTCAGGAATTTTCGAGAACCAAGCCCTTAAAGGGATTGGACGGTTTCGGTGACCACTGAAGGAGGAATAAGCACAGCGGCGAGTCCTTAAGCGCTAAGCTCCGCTGGTCTGCTCCAATTTTTGGGGCAAGAGAGCGGGTAGGTTGGCGTGGGCCAGCATGAACGCGCCCGTGAAGACTGCTTGCGAGATCAGTGAGTTGCGCAAAAAGGTCCAAGTCGGCGGGAAGCCGGGAAGTCCGGTGAAGAGCGCCTGGCTCCAGCCTCCAAGCGACTTCGCGTAGCCAGGATCGAGAGCCCAGCTTAGGGTGTTTGTCAGCAGGTAAAAGACAAGCGCTGCACCGAGCGAGCCGAAGAAGATCTTTCTTAACGACTTTCCTTTAAAGAATTTTGCGAACGCGACGATGGCGATAAATCCCACTACTGGCACCAGGAGTTGCGCGCTCCAGGCGTAGCCATTCAGCGCACTTGTCAGCGGATAAGTTAGGAACCAAGCAAGCGCTGGGGCCCAGAGCCACTTCACTCCAAAAAATGCCATTCCGCAGAAAAAGAGCGCGCCGAAAGGCTGCAAGTTCGGAAGGTCATCAGGAGTAATCGCGCCCAAGATACGGGCCGCCCCGAGAATGATGACGAAGAGGATAAAGGGCAGCCATTTGTGCATGGCGAAACGCTAGGACAGCGTGAGTGCTTAGGCCATGTCAAAATCATCAATATCCCCCATGTCGTTGGCACCGCTGCCCTCGAAGTCGACTTCACGGACGCGCTTGCGATCACGAAGGATTTCGACCTGCGCACGCAGTTTCTCACGGATTTCACTGCCATTTCTCACTGCGGCGATTTTCACGGTGGGGCTGGAGCGGTCAGAGGTGTCGATGATCAGAGTGGAGAGGCCGAACAAGCGGATCCAGAAGGGCTTTTGGGTCGTGGTGTCCTTAACCCGGTAAAGTTCCACTTCGTTGATTTCCTGATTGAAAACGCCCTCGTAGATACGGAGTCTTTCCGTGGTGAATTCGAATACTTTCACCCTAGTGTTCAGCCAGATCCAACCGGCATAAGCGAGCGGAATGAGGGCTCCGATCGCAATGAAAGGGGAGGAGAAGAAAGCTAGGACGATAAAGGTGACCGCAATCAGCAGCGAAATGACAAAAGGCAAGAAGTTGATGATCTGACTCGAGCGACCTTTCCAAACAAGATTTTCTTCAGCTTCCATGTTTTAAGAATCTTCTTAAAGACCCTTTTACGCAAGTATAGAACCCTGGGGATATTATAACTCCAGTTGTTTTCTAACTGAGCAGCGCACTACGGCTTGATGGCAGGAAATTCGGTCGTTGAGCGCCGTGCTGCTAGGGGTTTCGAAGGTCAGGGAGAGTGGGCAACCTTGTCGTGAAAGGTAGATCGCCTCGGGCCAGCCCTCGGGGATATCAGGAGAATCAGGATGGAAAATCCAGCCGGGCTTAGTCACAGGGTGGTCGTCGATCTCCTCTTCGGGTTCCGGTGGGAAAAAGGGACCTGTTGCGGCGAGCACTTCTTCGTAGGAGGGAGCAGGCGCGCCGGTGTTGATTTCGTAATAGTAAAAGCCGCTGCTTTCCCAGTCCTCGTGCAGGGAAAGGAAGAGCACGGGTCTTGGTTGCGCTTCCAGCCACTTGATATGGGCGCAGACCTCGGGCGCTTGGCACATGAGGTAGTCGCGGTTGAGGTCGATGCCTTCGGAGTTCTCCCGCTTTCCCCGTTCCAGTCCGGTGGGATTCAGGATCGGGCAGATCATCCAGCGCGCGCGTGCGTCGAAGAAGCCTTCTTTTAAAAGCCCAAGAAGCGCCTGGGGTCCCGAGGGCTCATCGCCATGGATACCGGAGGATAGGTAGATCGAAGGAAGGTCCGGGGATCCTTTTGTGCAAGCTAAGATGGGGTAGCTTTCTTTTTCTAAGAGCACGTCGACTTGGAATCCCTGCGCTTCGGCTTCGTTCTGCCATTCTTCGAGAAACTGGTGCCAGTTCATTACTTTCTCTCAGGGCGATGAGGCCACTTGGGAGTTCCTTTTGGGTCGTGCGTCTCGGGCACTTTGCCCAAGCTAAAGTCCTCGGCGACCAAGGCCCGCTTTTCCCAGATTTTAGCATTTCCGCCACTCCAGAATCCGTAGAAGCTGGGATAGAAAGGGTCGATGTAATTGACGTCCGCTTCTGCGGGGACTTTGAGTCCGAGCAGGTGGTAGGTGCCGTTCACGACGAGACGTCGGAGATCTTCGCTGAGGAAGTCGACCGAGGCGCCTGCGGTGGTGCAGAGGGAGGTGCCTGTTGCTTCTCCATTGGGAGCGGTGTAAGTATGGAGCCATGCAAGTGCCATCATGGGATCATTTTTTTTCCCTTCAGTTGGAGGGGAATCGGGGGCAAGAGTCTTGGTGACTTGGCCGCGGAGAAGAACGGTGTCTTTTTCAGTGAGGTTCTTCACGCCGTAGACGTCGGAGGGCGCGAAGATGTCGCTCACGGAATTCAAGACAGGGTGCTTTTCCTGGCCTTTTTCGATGATCCCGCGGGCTCCTTCTCCTTTGTGTTGTCCGTGGTGATTCACCCATCGTTCGCCGACAATCCTGAGGCCCCAGTCATTGAGGCTGATAGTGCCAAATTTTTCATTGCCAATGAAGGCGTGGGTGGAGGTGCGGTAGCCAATGACGGGTTTTCCAGCGTTGAGATATTTGGTCATGTGCGCGCGGTCCCCTTCATCAGCGATCTTGCGCATCCGGGTGCCCACGATGATGAGGTCGGCTGAATCGAGCTTGTCCCAGCCGATGACTCCGGCGGAGTTGTTGGGGTCGATGTATTTTCTGTCCTTGCTCCAAGAGAAGAGGACGGTGCAATCGAAGCCGTGCTTGGTAGCGAGGATTTTGGCCAGCATCGGCATCGTTTCTTCGGAGCGGTATTCTTCATCTCCCGAGACGAGAACGATGTGCTTGCCCTTACCAGGGCCGATCTTGCCCTCGAAGTGGAGCGTTTTTTCCTGAGCGGAGAGATTGCCGAAAATGGCAGCGAGTGCGAAGGTAAGGAGATGTTTCATCCCGCGCATTATGGAAAAGGCGGGGAGAGAGGGAAGGGGAAACTGTCACTTTACCATCGCTTTCGGGAGAGCAGGTCCCAGGGAGCCCTCTGGCTTCCCGGACAAGAATGACGCGGGAGCGAAGAATTTGACCTCGATCGTTTCGGTGGTGAGTCTCTCCGATTTCCCCCAGAAAAGGCTTCGCTATTTTGAACCCATTGAGGAGCAGGCTGAAGGAAAAGAACCTGTTCGGATAAAGAAGCTAGGGAGAATTGGGTGGCGGCCTAATCCCTTGGGGTGTTGACTCGATTTATGAAAAATGTGAGGTGATGTCAGGACGTGCGTGCATCACGATTTATACGACAACTACGGGCAAAAAGGGACTTTGTGAAATTTTTCACAAAGAAGACTTGCTTGAACCCGAGCCTCTGGCTAAATCCGAGCGTCGCTCCTGCGGAACGCAAGACCAACATGGCATCTATTTCCAGATTTCTCCTACTTTTGGCCCTCCTCTTTGCTACAGCAGTACCGGCTGCAGCAGCGGGTGGTCATCAACTCCCCCTCTATCCGGAGTCTCCATTTGAAGGCACCGCTTTTTCTTGGATCTCCAACTCCATGATCATGGTGTGGTTGGCTGCGGCGATCATCATTTTATTCTGCCGCGCTGCAACTAAGAAGTTGTCGCTCGTTCCCACCGGGGTTCAAAATTTCGCCGAGTGGCTTGTGGAAAGCCTCTACGATTTCTTTGAAAACATCTTGGGCACGCATCTCGTTAAGCGCACCTTCTGGTTCTTCGGGGCGACTTTCCTTCTCATTCTGACTGTAAACTACCTCGGTCTTATTCCTGGAGTGGGCACGATCGGCAATACCGATCCGGAGAGTGGTCACTTCAAGGGCCTCCTTCGTGGAGGAAACGCCGACCTGAACATGACAGCGGCGATGTCGCTGACTTTCTTTGGTCTTTGGCTTTACTGGTCTTTTACTGAGATTGGCGTTAAGAATTTCCTTGCTCACATCTTCGCTCCTAAGGGTGAATTCAGCGGTTTCATGAAAGTGGGAATGATCGTGATGTTCTTTGTCGTTGGTTTTCTGGAAGTCCTCTCAATTTTGATCCGTCCAATAGCACTTAGCTTCCGTCTTTTTGGAAATATATACGGCGGTGAGCAGACTCTCGAAGGTCTCATGGGGCTTGCTCCAAAGTGGCTTGCCTTCCTCCCGGCTCTTCCTTTTTACTTCATGGAGCTACTCGTCGGACTTGTTCAGGCATTAGTCTTCACGCTGCTCTGCGCAGTCTTCGTCAAACTCATGTGTGACCACGGAGAAGAAGAGCACTAAAACACTTTTGGAGTCTGACCATAGGCAAACCGTGGGGACTTCCGAAAACAACAATAACCAAACAAAACAATGGTAACTAAAGCATTAGCAGTCGGACTCGCCGCCCTTGGCGGTGGAGTTGGAATCGGTATCCTTGGATCGAAAGCAGCTGAAGCAACTGGACGTAATCCAGGTGCGGCTACTCCAATTCTTGTGACTTCCATTATTTTCGCCGCACTGATTGAGGGACTTTTCATCCTCGCGGCCTTCGCTGTTAACTACAACTAAGTAGCTAGCGGAAGTTTATCTAATTTCGATCAGGTGTCGTCAGAGACAAAAGACGGTGCCTGATCACTCTACTCTCACTTTTCTTTCACAATGATCCCGATTCTCGCAGCAGCCGGAACTGAAGCAGCCCAACAAGGGTTCTTAGAGACTTTTGGTGTGAACTGGCCGTTCTTCATCGCTCAGCTCATCAATTTTGTCGTCGTGCTTTTTGTGCTCAAGAAGTTCGCCTTCGGTCCTATCCAGGGAATTCTCGAAGTGCGCCGCGAGCGCATTGTCGCTGGCGAAGCCAAACTTGAAGAGATTGCCAAAAAGCTTGCTGAAAGTGAGCAGGCGACCACCGTCATCCTGGAAAAAGCCAATACTGATGCCAAGCGCATGATCACCGAGGCCAAGGATAGTGCTGGCAGCCTCAGTGAGAAAAAAGCTCAAGAAGCAGTCAGTCAGGCGCAAAGCATTATCGCCAAGGCTAAGGAGGCGGCCCAAGCCGAGCGCGTTCAAATGTCCGCTGAGCTGAAGCAGGAATTCGGCCGTCTTGTTGTCGCGACCACTTCACAGGTTTCCGGTAAGATCCTCACCCAGGATGACCAGAACCGCATCAATCAGGAAGCTCTCTCGAGCGTCCAAAACTAATTTTCTTTTTCGAACCCGACGATGAAAGCTTCCAAGGTCGCCACCAGCACTGCTCGCAGTATTTTCCGCCTCTGCTCTCCGGACGGGCAGATGAACGACGGACATTTGCGTCTTGCGATCAACAAGATTGCTACTGAGAAGCCTCGCGATTATCGCGGCATTCTTCATGTTCTTCGTCGTTTGGTTCAAGCCGAGGTTGCCTCCAAGCAGGTGACGGTGGAAAGCGCCGCTTCACTCGGTGCCGAGACGGCCGAGTCCCTCGCTACTTCCCTGCGCTCGCAATACGGCCAGGATCTTACTTTTGATTTTAAGACCAATCCCGATCTTCTCGGCGGTCTCCGCATCCGCGTCGGAAACGACGTCTTTGATGGCTCGGTTAAGGCTCGCCTCGACCGTCTCGCCAACGCTTTTTAATCGTCCTAATTTTTCCCTATTATTGTCATGAGCAGCATTCTCCAGGAACTGGAAGCCCAAATTAACAACGTCAACACTTCTGTTGAGAAGACCAACATTGGTATCGTCCGTGAAACCGGTGACGGTGTCGCGAAAGTTGAAGGTCTTAGTGACGCACAGCTGAACGAGATGATCGAGTTCCCCGGCGGGCTCACCGGTCTCGCACTGAACCTTGAGGAAGGCGAAGTTGGTGTCGTGTTCCTCGGTGACGGAAAACACATCACCGAAGGGATGGAGTGCAAGACGACCGGAAAGCTTCTTTCGATTCCCGTTGGTGAAAATTTCCTCGGTCGTGTTGTCAATACTCTCGCTGAGCCGATCGACGGCAAGGGTGAGATCGCGGCAGCTGATCAATATCCTGTTGAGAAGATTGCTCCCGGCATCATTAAGCGTAAGTCGGTTTCCGTTCCACTTCAGACCGGAATTGCCGCAATCGATGCCATGATTCCCATCGGTCGTGGCCAGCGTGAGCTTATCATTGGTGACCGTTCAACCGGTAAGACCACCATCGCGATTGACACCATCATTTCCCAGTCCAATCAGAACAAGGCAGCCGCTGAAGGCCGCCTGAAGGATCACAAGCCTGTCTACTGTGTCTACGTTGGTATTGGTCAGAAGCAGTCGAACATTGCTCGAACCGTTTCCATTCTTGAAGAAGCCGGCGCTCTCGATAACACCATCATCGTTTCCGCCTCCGCTTCCGACTCCGCGACCAACCAGTTCCTTGCTCCCTACTCCGGATGTGCTCTTGCCGAGTATCTCATGGACCAGGGCAAGGACGTGCTCATTGTCTTTGATGACCTTTCCAAGCAGGCTGTTGCCTATCGTCAGGTTTCTCTCATTCTTCGTCGCCCATCCGGTCGTGAAGCATACCCTGGTGATGTTTTCTACCTTCACTCACGTCTCCTTGAGCGTTCCGCACGTCTCTCCGAGAAAGAGGGTGGTGGTTCGTTGACCGCACTTCCAATTATCGAGACCCAAGCTGGCGACGTGTCCGCCTACATCCCGACCAACGTGATTTCCATCACCGACGGCCAGATTTTCCTTGAGACCGACCTGTTCTACCAAGGCATCCGCCCCGCGATCTCCGTTGGTCTTTCCGTTTCCCGTGTGGGATCGGCAGCTCAGACCAAGGCAATCAAGAAAGTTGCCGGAACAACCAAGCTCGATTTGGCCCAGTTCCGTGAACTTCAGGCTTTCGCTCAATTCGGTTCCGATCTCGACGAAGCCACCAAGGGTAAGATCAACCGTGGTGAGCGCATTGTGGAACTCTTCAAGCAGAACCAGTATTCACCGCTTTCCATGGAGATGGAGGTGGCTGTCCTCTGGTCAATGCAGAACGGTCAGTTCGACGATGTTGAAGTTGAGCGTATCAAGGAGTGCCAAGGAGCCCTTGAGGAATTCCTTTCCACTCGCAAGGCCGACCTTCTTCAGAAGATCGCCGACGAAAAAGCACTTTCCGACGAGATCAAGGACGGTCTCAAATCAGCCCTCGAGGACTTCAAGGGCTCTTGGAAATAAGCGCGAAGCGCACCGATCTCTGACCCCCGATTCCTGACCTCCGAAACTCATGGCCAACCTTCGTGACATCCGCCGACGTATTAAGTCGGTCAAAAGCACCGCGCAGATCACCAAAGCGATGGAGCTCGTCTCGGCTGCCAAGATGAAGAAGGCGCAGAATCAGGCTCTTGCGGGTCGTGACTATGCCGACAAGCTTAACAACGTCCTCGTCAATCTGAAGGAAAACACGGAAGAGGAATCTCATCCTCTTCTGGCAAAGCGCGACGGGAGCAAGGAGCTGATGCTCGTGATTTCCACTGGTCGTGGACTTTGCGGCGGTCTCAACACCAACCTCTACAAGGCAGTTTACAGAGATGCGTCGGATGACGCTGAATATGTCACCGTTGGTAAAAAACTGCGTCAGACCATTGGTAAGACCGGAAAGAAGATCGTGGCCGATTGGGAAGTCGCTGATCCGGTTCCCTTCAATGATGCGAAGCCGATTGCCAAGTTCCTCACCGAGAAGTTTCTCAGCGGGGAATACGACAAAATCTCGGTTGCCTTTAATAATTTCGTCAGCACCCTGACTCAGACTCCTACGGTCGTCCAGCTTCTGCCAATCTCGGCAAGTGGCCTTGCTGAGAAGCAGGACTATGAAGGTGTTGGTACGGATGAGATTGGAGAGACCGACAAGGCAGCTGCCATGAATTCAGATTACGAATTCGAGCCTAATGCCGATGGAGTTCTCGATAAGCTTCTCCCTCTCTACATTAATTTCCAGATTTACCAGATGTTGGTAGAGGCCCGTGCCTCCGAGCACTCCGCACGGATGGTTTCTATGAAGGCCGCAACCGATAATGCGAAGGGCATGATTAAGGATCTCACTCTTGAGTATAACAAGGCCCGCCAGGCTGCGATTACAGCGGAGCTTCTTGAGATTACCACTGCCATGAAGGCGATGGAGTGATTTTTTTATCTCGAATCAAAATGTTTATTAAGAGGACGCTACAAACACTACTAACTGCATTTATTTGTAGGTTAGTCAGGTTTTGTGCGACTTTATATAAGCTCGAGGGGACTCAAATCGGGACGAAACTACAGGTTTGGATCGAGGATCAGCAGATTGAGAGGAAGTTTTCTCCTGTCGTCACCTCCGGCTACCAGCGCACTCCTCAGAGCACGATGATCATTATCCCGATATCTTCTTAATATTTTTTCATTCTAAATTTCTAACTCTCCATCACCATGAGCAACCAAGGAACTATCGTCCAAGTCATCGGCGCCGTCGTTGACGTAGACTTCTCCGCCGCAGCCAAGCTGCCTGAGATCTACAACGCCCTCGAGCTGAACTACGACCTCTTCGGAGTCGCTACCAAGCTTGTCCTCGAAGTCCAGCAGCACCTCGGTGATGGTTGGGTTCGCGGTGTGGCCATGAGCACTACTGAAGGTCTCAAGCGCGGTATGCGCGCTACCAACACTGGAAAGCCCATCGCAGTTCCCGTTGGTAAGCAGGTTTTGGGACGTATTTTTAACGTGACCGGCGATGTGGTGGACGAAAACAAGCTTGCTCTTGAAGATGAGAACAGGCGTTCTCCAATTCACCGCGCTGCACCGACCCTTGTCGAGCAGTCTGCTACGACAGAAGTTCTTCCAACCGGAATCAAAGTCATCGACCTCATCTGCCCCCTTCTTAAAGGTGGTAAAGGTGGAATGTTCGGTGGTGCTGGTGTGGGTAAGACCGTGGTCATCATGGAGCTCATCAACAACATTGCGAAGGCACACGGTGGTTACTCCGTCTTCGCCGGTGTGGGTGAGCGGACTCGTGAGGGTAACGACCTTTACTGGGAAATGATCGAGTCTGGCGTTATTTCGACTGAGAAGGACGAGAAGGGTCATCCTAAACTCGACGAAAACGGCAACCCTGTCCTCGCTGATGGATCCAAGGTGGCACTTTGCTACGGTCAGATGAACGAGCCTCCGGGTGCGCGTCTCCGTGTTGCGCTTTCCGCCCTTACGATGGCTGAATATTTCCGTGACGAGGAAAACTCTGACGTTCTTCTCTTCGTTGATAACATCTTCCGTTTCTCCCAAGCTGGTTCAGAGGTTTCTGCCCTTCTCGGACGGACCCCATCTGCGGTTGGTTACCAGCCGACTCTTGCCGAGGAGATGGCCGGACTTCAGGAGCGAATCACTTCCACCAAAAAGGGATCGATTACTTCCATTCAGGCCGTTTACGTCCCTGCGGATGACTTGACCGACCCCGCTCCTGCGAACACCTTTGCTCACCTCGATGCGACTGTCGTTCTTGAGCGTGCTCTCGCTGAGCAGGCTCTTTTCCCGGCGGTTGATCCTCTCGCTTCCACTTCTTCTGCACTTGCTCCAGAGATTGTCGGCGAGGAGCACTACAAGGTCGCTCGTGGCGTTCAGCTCGTGCTCCAGCGCTATAAAGACCTTCAGGACATCATTGCCATTCTCGGAATGGACGAACTGTCTGACGATGACAAAACGACCGTTTTCCGCGCTCGTAAGATTCAGCGTTTCCTCACGCAACCCTTCTTCGTTGCGGAGATTTTCACTAACGTTCCTGGGGTGCTTTGCTCCATCGATGACACAGTGAGAGGCTTTGCTGAAATTCTCGACGGCAAGCACGACAGTGTTCCCGAGTCCAACTTCTACATGAAGGCTGGTATCGACTCTGTCGATAAGGGCTAAGGTGGGAAAAACTTAAAATCTAGATTCCCAAACTCTAAACAAATCCGAATTCTCCAAACAAGAAACTCAAAACCAGAGGCTGATCAGCCGATTCTCAGTTTCGGATTTCATCATTCGTATTTTGAGTTTGTTTAGAGTTTACCAGTTTAGAGTTTAAGATTTCCCCAATAAGCATGTCCTTCCAACTCGATATCGTAACTCCCGAGAAGACCATTTTTTCTGACACCGTCGATGACGTCTACCTTCCCGGTAGCGAAGGTGAGATGGGTATTCTCACGATGCACGCGGCCCTCGTGGCCCCGCTGAAACCTGGCTCACTGCGCTATCTCAAGGATGGTAAGATTGAGGAACTGGCGGTCGGCGAAGGCTTCGTAGAAGTAGCCAACGACAAGGTTGCCGTTCTGATCGACCTCGCGATTGGCGAGGACGCTATCGACGAGAACCAGGTCGAACAGGCAATGAAGCGCGCAAACGATGCCCTTGAGGGGATGGATGTGGATCATGGTGAGTTCGAGGCCCTTCAGGCGGTCCTCGCGAAGTCGGAGGCAATGCTCAGGCTCAAGCGCAAAGGTCGCTAGTGGGATTAAACCCAATTTTTTCAAAAGCGGTGACTGGTTTCAGTCGCCGCTTTTTATGGTCGCTTGAAAGAGTTTAGCCTCTGGCAGCAATAATGATACTAGCGAGGAGGCAGCCGATAAGATTGGAAACGAGATCCCATCCGGTGTTGTAGTAGCCGCCGACATTGGTGTTATCGAGATTTAGAACGGCAAAGAACTCAATGATTTCGTTGAGTGCTCCCAGACCCATTCCACCGAAGACGGCAAGGGCGATGGGACCGAAGGAGGGATAGAGTTTTCTGCCGAAGCGATTGTGGATATTGGCCCGGAGTGCTTCCCAGCACAGCCAAGTGGCGAGTCCAAAGCCGTATGCCTGAATGATGTTATCGTACTTGAGGCGATCTTCGATGAGCCACCAGGAATAGAGGACGGACTGCTCTCCTTCGTAGCTCCAACCCTCGGGAACTTGCACAAGACCTCCCGCGAGATGGGCGGCTCCCCAGACGGAAAGGCACCAAAGCAGGCCCTTTGGGAATCCCACCCGCTTGTGCATGAAGGCAATGATCACACCGAAAAGGGTGAAGAAAGGGAGGTAAAAGCTGATGAATTCCAAATTTTTCTGCGTGATCGCAGCGCTAATCGCGGCCACCAGATAAAAGGCAGTCACTAGAAGAATGCTGCGTGGAATGGGATTTCCTCGTCTCATGAGAATGTATTCTAGAAATGGCGCTGCAGAAGAGCGAGACCGAATTTAGCTCACTTTATCGTAAACCGCTCTTTGGAAATCAGCATTTGCCAACAAGGCTTCTAATATTTCATACTAAATCACCCCATCTCAGAAAATGATAATGAAACAATTTCCACTTGGCTCCCTTTCTCTCTTGGCATCTTTGCCGCTCTTGCACGCAACTCCGCTGGGTTTGGAATCCTTTCCGCTGGACGGTCCGGGTTATCTCGCAGGTTCAGGAAACCTTGTTGGACAAGAAGGACTTGCCGATGGCTTCACCGGTCCTTGGCTGGAAGCCTACTCTGGTTCGCAATCTCCGAATGTGGAGACGAGTGGCCTTAGTTTTATTGGTGTCCCTAGCAATGGAGGTTCGGTTTCCTTTCACGGAAGTGGAAATGGTCGGGCAGGACGTCTTTTAGCAAATAGCTACGATGACTCAACCGATGGAGAGAGCATTTACTTTAGTGTTCTAATGCAGTTGGGCTCGGTGACGAATTCTTATCGTGCCTTTGAGCTTCATCAGGGGGGATTCGATGACGGGGCCAATCGCAAACTCCAAATTGCCACGGGTGAATCAGGGCTTTCTGATGCAGGCATTATCACCGGGGCGGAAAATTTTGCGGTCCGTTTATTTAATTCAAACACGGTATCTTTGGCAGGGGATCTCGGTGTCGGGGATTTCAATGTGAATCTTTTCGTAGTCAGGATTGATTTCTCGAGCACCGTCAATGCAGATGTCGTCACGGTGTGGCGGAATCCATCGGATCTTGCCGATGAGGCCAAGAGCGCGTCCGACTATACCGCAACGGGATTTGATCTCCAAATCGATCGGGCGACTTTGGCGCGCTTTGGAAGTGACGGTCTCACCTTTGACGAGATCCGCCTGGGGTCCGAGTGGGTCGATGTGACGACGGGTGATTCTTTCGATACTGATTCCGATGGGATCCGAGATGCCTGGGAGAATGCCAATGGTTTGAATGTCGGGATTGATGATTCTGGTGACGATACGGATACCACCGGAGGTGCGGATGGACTCACCAATCTTGAGGAGTTCCTCGCAGGGACAAATCCTCAGCTTGCGGATAGCGACGATGATGGTCTTCTCGACGGAGTCGAAGATATGACTGAGATCTACGCTGATACTTCATCGACCGGAACCGATCCCTTGGACGATGATTCCGATGGAGACAGCATCAAGGATGGTCTTGAGAACAATCGAGGGACCTATCTTTCCGATACAGATCCCGGCACGGACCCGAACAAGCTCGATACCGATGGTGACGGAGCATCCGATGGCGACGAGCTGGCTGCGGGATCCGATCCGACCGATATCAGCGATACTCCTGAGAGTGGGAATCCTGAGATGGTGGGGCTAGAGTTTTTTGACTATCTTAATGCGCCGATAGCAGGTGCGAATGGCGGCGAAGGATTTGATTACTCGAATACTGATGGAGGTTTCGTCGGGCATACGCAGACGTCGGGAGCTTGGACGGCAACCTCCGGAGCGCCTACCGTTGATTGTGGGACTTTGCGAACTGCGAACAGTGGTGCAGCGCGGACTTTGAATGGTCCAGGAGCGGCAGATGTTACTGCGGGAACCTTCAGTGATGAAGCTTCCAACGACGTAGTATACGCCAAGGTGAATTTGACGAGAAGAAGAGGAGTGAGTTGGAGCGGACTGAGTTTCTTGGATGATGGCGCTGAAGTGGTTCGCGTTGGGGTGGTTTCTGAGATTTCTCCTTCGGTAGGAGTGCGCACCTTTGGAATCAATGATCTGACTTCTGGTGGAGCGATTTTCTTTTCTCAAAATGACAAGGCTCCATCTGCTGCTGGAGGAAATATTATCGTGGCCAAGCTCAATACGAGCACTCGTGAGATTTCGCTTTTTGTCGATCCGGATCTGGCCCAAGCAGAAGGGCAGGCGACGGTGGAAACGAAGGCTACCTTAACTGGAGTGGGTGTTTACGGGGTGACCGGGATTCGGCTCGCTTCCGGTGGCACGGGAGAATCAATTTGGGATGATTTGGCGGTGACGACCTCGTGGGAGGAACTTGCAAACAGTGGTCTGGATGCGGATGGCGATGATCTTAGAGATTCGTGGGAAACAGCTTTTTCCGTCACGGACGCTACGGGAAATGCGGATAGCGACGGATTGACGAATCTGGAAGAGCAAGCGTTTGGAACGAATCCGATGGTGGCTGATAGTGATGGGGACAATCTTAGCGATGGCGTGGAAGTTGCGACGCATGGAACGAATCCTTGTTTTACGGACAGCGATGGAGACGGCTCTGCTGACGATGTTGAATTGGCAAACATGACCAATCCCAATGATCCTGCGGACGGAGAAACCTTCATCGTGGATGGCTCGCGTGAACTCTCTTACGGAGCTGCAGTTTCGGTGCAAACGATTGAGACGGGATTTGGGGATAACCAAAGCGAGTGGAATGCCGCCTATGCCCATGTGGAGAACGAAAAGCTCTACCTCTTCTTCAGTGGTAATTTGGAGGACAACTTTAACAAACTGGAAGTCTTTCTCGATGCTGGAGATGGCGTCACGAGCAACGTCTTTGCTTCTGCGGGAAATGACGGATCGGCTTCCATGAATGGAATGACCTTCGATACCGCTTTTACTCCAGACTATCACGTCATTCTTCGTAGGGGATCGAGCAAATTCGATGCGGATTTTTCTGATCTTGCGAGTCAGAAATTCAGCTCCTACCTCGATGTCTTTGGCGGTAATGATGCGGGGAGTGGGTTTCTGAATGTAGGGACTTCAACCCAGAATACGTTCGCTGTTCTTCCTGAAGAAATGTTGCTGGCTTACGATGGGTCAAACACGGCAGGAATTGGTGGAGCTACAGGTGCTCCGGCTGATCAGACGGCTGCTCAAGATGTGAAAACCGGAATTGAACTCTGCATTCCTCTGGTGAACCTTGGAAGCTCCGCTGGTTCCATCAAGGTGATGCTTCTTCAAAATAATGGAGGCCACGATTATCTTTCGAACCAATCTCTGGGCGGACTTCCCGCAGGGGTTGGGAACCTTGAGGGGCCCGGTGGAGTTGATTTTAGCACCTTTGAGGGTGAGCAGTTCTTCGAGGTGGAGCTTGCACCCCGGGAGATCGTGATTACTCGTGCCGAATTCACAAGGGGAGACATGATCATGAATATCAGTGGTCTTGTAACAGGTAATCCTTATTATGTGGAGCGGAGCAATGGAGGATCTGATTTCAACTTTTTCCAAAGTATTGAAGGCACTTTCCTAGCGGAGTCAGAGAGCCAGCAGATTATTATTTCCTCACCGGCTCCCACTCAGTACTTTCGGATCGTGTCAGGGAATGCCCCGATCGAGTAGCGTTATTCACTCTTTGGAAGACCATAGTCGATTTTTAGGGCTAGTTCATGAAGGCAAGTAGTAACAGAAGTCCGGCGACTCCATCTCGCAGGGAAAAGCGGGCTTGGGCTGATGACTTGCGCAGGAATTTAAAGAGGGCTCCGGTGGGGCAACCGTATTTGCAGTAGGCGAGGGGAATGAAGAGGGAAGCGAGTAAGCCAATGAGGGCAATTACGATGGTGGCGATTCCGGCGCTGCGCCAAAGCCAGGCGTCGAAGGCTTCGAAGTCGGCGTAATTCACCGAGGTCGTGCTGATGGCGAGTGCCACGATGAGGACAAGAAGAACCGAGGGGAGGAAGGAGAGCGGCTTGGTGAGTTTTTTTGGCAGTGTGAGAGTTTTGATCGGGAGCTTTCCGAGCCACTGCTGGATGAAGCCGTGGGGGCAGAGTTGATGGCAGTAGAGTTGATGGCCGGTTGACCAAGGGATTAACCAGGCCGCTCCTGCGAGGAAGAGGAGCCCCCATGAATCGGTTAGAGGAAGTCCGTGTTTGGCCCAGCCGATGAAGAGGGCCTGCGAAAGGAGGTCTCCCAAGAGGAGTCCGTAGATTACCACTACGCTGATTTGCCAAGCGAGGCGGAAGAGTGGTTTTCCACGGAGCTTGGTGAAGGAAAAGATAAAGGCTCCCGAGGTCAGGAGAATGAGGCCGATGTTTCGCCAAGGAATTTTGGTGGGCGGAGGGTTTTGGTCGCTCTTGAACTGAGCGAGCCTTCGTTTGACGCCTTCGGCGATGGCCCATGAAGTGTCGGTTGCGCCGGAGACGCCCTCGGGTGCTTCAGTGAGGCCGATGATTTCGTCAATGGAATTTCCGTTGTAGAGCTCAAGGTAGTCGCTGTTATCGAGGATGCGTTCGTAATATTCTTCGTTGTCGTAGCTCTTACGGAAGCGGAGTCCGTTGATTTTTTCCGCCTTCGCGTCGAGGACGATGAGGACGTCAGTGGGTCCTTGGAATCCGTGGAGATATTCCAGCGATGGAGCGGTGCGGAGCGCGTGGGCGATGAGAGTATCGGAGGCGTTATGAAGACGGACCACGCCGGGCCAAGCGGGATGTTCGTCCATGGTCCGGGCCTCAGGTAAAAGGAGGGCGAATTCCGCGAGGAGAATTTCGGTGGGGAAGAGGCGCGAGGTGGTCTCGCCACCCAGTCGTTCGATGATGCTTCTTGAAATGGCGACGCTGGTGAGGGTGGAACCGGAGACGGCGTCGACTTTTGGGCTGCCTGGAGCGCCGAGTTTGAGGCCAAGGTGGGCTTGCCAGAAGGACGTTTCTTCTTCGACGGAGTCGAGATGATCTTCGGTGTCGGGAGATTGAAGGATTTTGAAGTTGATGATGCTACCCCCGGCATCCAGGGCGATGGCAATATCACTGGGGCCGGAGTAGCCGCGGATATGAGCGGTCTGCGGTAGGGTGGTGAGGAGGTAGCCGATCAGTTTGCCTTCCTCGTTGTGGACTTCGCCAGTTTCTGGAGAATGTTCGCTTGCTGTGGGAAAAAATTCCTCGAGAGGAACGGGTTGGCTCGTGGATGCCGGAGCCCCTGTCAGGCACCAAGCGATGCCGATGATGACGGCAAGGCGGTAGAGGCGGACGAGGTTTGAAATTTGAGAATTTAGCACGAAGAGGAATCGGCTGGAGGAGGGGGAGAGGAACGCGAATCTTGAGAATGAGGCTAATCTTAGTTGGTGGGCTTCTTCCTTTGCTAAGGCCTCTTTCTGAACCCTTCGGGCTGCGGCCGACGAGACGGCAAGACAGGTGTTTGGGGACGTAGTATTAAAATACTCGAGGGCATTTTAGCCGCGCTTTCTATTATTTTTTAAGGAGTTGGATGGCGTCGATTCCGAGGGTTCCAGTGTTGTTTGCGGAAATGGTGACCGCTCCGGGGAGGACGTCTGTGAAGGAGAAGGTGCCGAGGCTGGTGAAGAGTTTGTTTTTTGGAGCGACGGTTTGATTGAGGGTGAGGGTCTTCTTTCCTCCGGCGTGGGCGATTTCGATTTGGGCGGCTTTGGCGCGGTTCTCATGGGCCTGCCAGTAGAAGCGGACTTCATAGTTGCCGCTTTCTTTGATGCGGAGCGGGAAGGTGGCGGTGGCGTCTCCGGTAGCGTATTGATAGCCGCCGTTGAGGTTGGGCTTGAGGTTGGAGCTGCTTTTCCAGTTGCCTTTGAGTTTTGCTTTGCGGTCATCGATGACGAGCCCAGCCATGTTTTTGATGTTTCGTTCCTTGGGGTTGGTGCGAAGGCCGCCCTCGGGGATGGGTGGGATGGTGAGTTTGCCATCCTTGGTAGGACGGAAGGCACGACCGGGCTGCTGCATGAGGTCGATGAGAAGGGGGAGGTAGTTTTGGTAGACTCCGCGCGGGGTCGTTTCCTGGGTGGCGGCGATCCAGGCTGCTTTACCAACCACTTCTCCCATCATGCCACAGGTGCGCATGACGCGGGTGGTGCCGAGGGCGCGTCGGTCGACCGAGACGCAGCGGCCGGCCATGAAGAGGTTCTCGATATTCTTCGAGTACATGATGCGGTAGGGGATACCGTAGCCATTCTTACGATCGACCCCACTGCCATGCTTCGCGACGGCGATGAAGGGGTTTTCTTTGGCAACGCCTTTTAGGTATTGTTCTTTGGGGTAGTGGAGGTCGATAGACCAGGTGGTGGGGACGGAGGCGTCGGGGAATTCTTTGCGTGCGACGATGTCGTCTCCGGTGAGGATGACGTCACCCTCGAGTCGGCGGGATTCGCGGTTGCCGCCGATGAAGGCCATCCATTGGAGCTTGGCATTTTTATGTTTGTCAGCTTCGGGTCCATGCTTGAGGGCGGAAAATGCTCCGAAGTTGGCGCGGAGGTTCCAGTCGCGGATGGCTTCGAGGTCTTCGATGGGGTGCCTGTCGAAGCCGCCTTCCCAGAACCACTCGGCTTTGTAGAATTTCTCGTAGGGACCACGGGAGGGGTGGAGGGGTGGGAAGTCGCCGACTTTAAGGGGGAGTGCCCATGGTGTCTTGGGCCATGCGACGGCGTTATTTGCGGGTTTCCAGGACCACATGTTGGACATGCCCATGTGGCCTTTTTCTTGGATCATGAACTTGGCTCCAGCGAGGGCGCCGATGGTGCCGTGTCCGGTGCCATCGCAGAAGAAGGTTCCTTTGAAGCGGGTGAAGCCGCCGGTGGTGGTGTCGACTGCGGTGACGGATTGGATGCGGGAGTCCTTGGCGTCGACCTTGAAGGCGAAGTGGTTGAGGTAGAGGTCGAGGTTCTTTTCGGCGCGGGCGACTTGCTCCTTGAGCTTATCGGTGAATTCTTCGTTGAGGCCGGGGGAGTCGCGGGAGAAGTCGGTGAATTCATCGACGATTTCGCCGAGATTGGGATACTTGCCGCGCTGGGTTCCGCCCATGGCCCAGACGTGGACTTCTGAGGAGCCGTTCCCGCCGAGGACGGATCGGTCGTGAATAAGGGCGACTTTTAAGCCTTGGCGTGAACCGGAGAGGGCGGCGGCGAGGCCGGAGTAGCCGCCACCGACGACCACGAGATCGTAACCGTCCTTTGTGGGTGGTTCAGCGGGGAGCTTTAGCTGGGTGCGGCGGAAGTCGAAGAGGGCCTGGTCGTCGTTGGGTGGGGTGAAGTTGGCGTCCTTGGTGAAGAAGAGGGCATCGCAGCGGCCGTTAAAACCTTTGAGGTCCTTGAGGGAGATGGTGGTTTCGGGGCGGGTGATTTTGACAGAGCCGCCTTTTTGCCAATGCCATTCGGCTCCTTCGTTTCCGAAGGTTTTGAGAGCTTTTCCATCGATGAGAACCTTGAATTCTCCGGGAGTGCCGGGGGCGTCCCAGGCGGCGACCCAGTCCTTGGTGCGGACGTGGAGGTGGTAGGTGCCGATGGAGGGAAAGGTGACTTTTTGGGTGGCGTCAGCCACGGGAGTGCCCATGCCATGGGCGATAAGGTAGGCCGAGCCCATGTTGAGAATAAACTGGGAGTCGGTCGACCAGCCGCCGCGGTTTTCGAAGGCTTCGGCTTCGAGGAAGACGGAGTCGGCAGCTTGAGCCGGGAGGGCGAGTGCAGTTGCGGTGAGGATTTTGGTGATGAAAGGACGCATAGAGATACTAGGTTACGTTTCGAGAGGGTCAAAAGAGCACTTTTTTTCAAAAAAGGGGAGAGGGATGATTGAGAGGGGGTGGGATTTCCAACACACATTTAATAGGATTAGGCACAGATTGACACAGATTTTTTGAGATAAACGGGGCGCTAGGGTTAGGATTTGAGTGACAAGCCGAGATCGGGAAGTGATTGTCGCGTATGTGAAGTGGGAGTTGTCGACATTTGGGAAAAACCTCTGTGAGGGAAGTGGCATCGGCGAGCTGATGGACGACCTCGGGGAAGCTCTCGCTGGAGGTGAAAATATGCGTATGCTTGGCGGTGGTCAGCCTGCGCATGTTCCAGAAATGGATGCGGTTTGGAGGCAGCGGATGGAGGAGATTGCAGCCGAAGAAGGTGGTTTGGAAAAGATGCTGGGAAACTACGACGCCCCCGCAGGAGGTGAGGCCTTTCGCAGTGCGCTGGCGTCGCTTTTCAAAAAGGAGTTTGGCTGGGACGTTACTTATGAAAATTTTGCGGTGACGATGGGCGGTCAGACGGCCTTCTTTTTTCTCTTCAACGCCTTGGCGGGACGTTTCTCGGATGGCCGAAGGAAGAAGATCCTGCTTCCGCTACTGCCGGAATATATTGGCTACGCCAATCAGGCGGTGGGTGAAGATTTCTTCGAAGCAATCCCAGCGAAGATCGAAAAGCAGGGAGATCATGGCTTTAAGTATCGCGTCGATTTTGAGACGCTTAATCCAGGAGATGAGATTGCAGCGATTTGCGTTTCCCGGCCGACGAATCCTTCGGGGAACGTGCTGACGGATGACGAGATCAAGAGGCTTCGAGGCATTGCGCGGGAGCGGGGGATTCCTCTCATTATCGACAATGCTTATGGGGCACCGTTTCCGAATATCATCTTCTCCGAGGTCGCTCCGGTGTGGGACGAGGACATGATCCTCACCCTGAGCCTTTCTAAAATTGGCCTTCCGGGAACCCGCACGGGAATTGTGGTGGCCAGCAAAGAAGTGTGTCGTGCGGTGTCATCGATGACTTCGATTGTGGGGCTGGCAAACGGAAATGTTGGCCAGGAGATCATGCGACCCTTGATCGAATCGGGTGAGGTTCTGCGGTTGAGCCAGGAGGTGGTGAAGCCATTTTATGAGGAAAAATCGAAGCAGGCGCAGGAGTGGATTTCGCAGTATTTTGGCGAGAAGTTCCCTTACTTTGTTCACCGAAGCGAGGGCGCTCTTTTCCTTTGGATCTGGTTTGAAGGATTGCCCATTCCGACCAAGGAACTCTACCAACGACTGAAAGAACGCAGCGTTCTCGTCGTCCCCGGAGAATACTTCTTTTTTGGACTTCCCGAGGGGATCGATTGGGGGCACGCGCGCGAGTGCATCCGGATGACTTACACGATGCCGGCCAAGATGGTGGAAGAAGCGATTGAGATCATCGCGGAGGAAGTGGAGAAGGCTTTTGGTGAAGAAGGCTAGCGAAGGGGTTTTCCGCTTCGATCGATTTCGGTGGCGGTGGCGGTGACGAGGAGGATGAGTTCGGTCTTGAAATTTTCGGTGGACTTTTTGGTGAAAAGGGAGCCGATGAGGGGAAGGTCGCCGACGGCGGGAGTGGCGTCTTCGATTTGCTGTTGCTGGTCGGAGACGAGGCCTCGGAAAAGGATGGAGTTTCCGCTGGTGAGGGTGACTTTTTCATCGAAGCGGCGCTCTTCGAAAATGGGTTGAAGATCGCCTGATTTTTGTGTTTCGAAGCCGAGGTGTTCTTGGAAGCGCTTGGTGGGGATATCTTTTGCTCCGGGGAGGTAGGTGATTTCGATGAGCTTGGTTTCGATTTTGACCTGCTGGGCGTTCTTTGGGGTCTTGAATTTTGATTTCGTCCAGGCGGGGAGAGGCTGGAGCGGGGCGGCTGAGGACTGTAGAGTGGGTGAGCTGCTTTGGCAGCTGGCAAAGAAGAGAGAGGTGAGGAGGGCTGATATGATGGTGTGTGCTTTCATTGGAATCGTGGTGTAGATCTTGAGTAGCGGAGCACTGGTTCTAATTTGTTCCCTCGGAAGCTTTTTGAAGGATGGGGGAGAGAAAGGAGAAGAGGTCCTTTCCCGAAATCTTGTAGGCTTGAGTAGTGGAGTGACCGCAGTCGGGGATGAGGAGGTGACGGTGGGGGATTTTCAGGGAATCGAGGTAGGTGGAGTAGGCGACATTTCCCTCCCAGTTGAAGTCCTTCTTTCCATCGCCGGTGTAGAGGAGGAGCTTTAGGGGAAAGGTCGCTTTCTTGGTTTCGGCGTATTGCTTGGCCAAGGTGTAGGCGTCATCGCCCGGGGTGAATTGAGTTTTTGCACTCTCGCTCCCCTTGTTTTCCTGAATTTTGAGCTCGGTCGCGACGCCTGCGGAGCCGACTGATGCGGCGACAAAGAGTGCGGGATAGCGGAAGGCGGTGCGGAGGGTTCCTCGTCCGCCTTGAGAGTAGCCTTCGAGGACGCGACCTTTTCGCTCAGCGATGGTGCGGTAATTTTTATCGATGTGGGGAATGAGTTCCTTGGCAAAAGCGGTGTTGCCTTTGAGTCCGAAGTCGGGCCCGAGATGCTTGAGGGGAGTGGGGTAGTCGTAGTGGCTGACGGGGCCACCGTTGACGAAGACGTAGATGGTGGGCGGGATCGTTTTTTGAGCGATGGCTTCTTTGACGAAAGGAGCGAGATTGAGGAGCTTTGATTCGCTTCCGGGCCGGCCGCCGTGAAGGAGGTAGACGACGGGGAAACGTTGGGTGGGTTCGGCTTGGTAGGCTTTTGGGAGGAGGATGTTGTAGCCGATGGTGGCTTTATTTGCGGCGCTCTCGAAGGTGCCGTGTTGGATCCCTGTTTTTTCAAATTTGGCTGGGATGGGGTTGTCCCATTTGAACGGCTCGAGATGTTTGAGGTTGGGCTTCTTTTTCTGCGCGAGCAGGGGGAGGCAAAGAAGGGAGAGGAGGATTAAGGATTTCATGAAGCTTGCAGGATTGCTAGACGGCCTGCTCGGAAGAGCGGAGGAGGACGTCGTTGATTTCGACTCCCGGAGGGGCGCTGAGGATGTGGAGGGCGGTGGCGGCGATATTTTGTGGCGTGAGCATATTGACCTCGGCTCGGGTTTGCGCGAGTTGCTCTTCGCGGCCCGCGAAATAGTGGTCGAGGAGTGGGGTGTCGACGAAGCCGGGGGAGATCGAGGAAATCCGGGTGGCTGAATTTACGAGTTTGAGCTCGGAGCGGAGGGCCTCGGTCATGGCGCGGACGGCGAACTTGGTGGCAGCGTAGAATCCTCCGGTGGGAGGAACGCGGTGGCCGGAGAGGGAGGAGATGTTTAAGATATGGCCGCCGGATGGAGGGAAAAGTTTGAGAGCCTGTTGGGAGCAAAGTCCGAGGGCGTGGACATTGATCTGCCACATGCTCTTCCATTTTTCGGGATCACCCGTGCTGATGGGTGAGAGGTAGGCCAGGCCGGCGTTGTTGATGAGGATGTCGAGTTGGTCGAGGGAGGAAAAGGCGGTGGCGATTTGATCAGGTTCGCTAAGATCGCAGGAAAGAGGAGTGACGTCTGGAGGAAGGTTTTCGACCGAGCGACAGAGACCGATGACTTCTGCTCCCTCTTTAAGAAGGGCTTCGGCGATGGCCTTTCCAATCCCGGAGGAGGCTCCTGTGATGAGGACCTTTTTGTCAGTAAACATGGAGGTCTTTTAGAGCGAGAAGGGTTAGGCTCACAGTCCAAATGACGTCAGAAGGATCTTCTTTCTCAAGCTTGCCCGAGAAGCATCTACGGGATACATCGGGACGTGGCATTTTCCGTCGAAAAAGCATTTGAGTTGATTCAGTCCGCGCACGAGCGTGGGCGGCTGGCCCACGCCTTTCTCATCACGGGCCCGAAGGGCAGCGGGAAAGAGGCTTTGGCGGCCCAAATGGCCGATCTTCTTAATGGAGAAGACGATGCTGCCGGAGGTGACCTTTGGGGGGATCCGGTCGCGAAAGAAGCACCGACTTTAGGAGGAGTTGAGGGAGAGTTTGTTCGCGTGATTCGTCCTCGCTCAAAATCGCGCATCATCCGGGTTGAGGAAATGCGCGGGATTGAGAAGATGATGAATCAATCCGCCCCGAGAAAAAAGTGGAAGATTGGCGTCATTGTCGATGCGGATCGCATGAATGAATCCTCCGAGAACGCCTTTTTGAAGACCCTTGAGGAACCTCCGGGGCAGAGTCTTTTATTGCTCCTTTCAGGGGAGCCGGAGCGACTTCTTCCTACGATTTGGTCACGCTGTGTTCATCTGGCGCTTCTGAAGCCTGCCGATGCGGTTCGCGGTGAGGAAATCGAGGCTTTGTTGCCGATTCTGGAGACCGCGACGCGGGATGGTCTGGGTCAGCTTGATGCCGGGCTGCTGGTGAAAGCTGGCTTTGAAAGTCTCCTCAAGGAGCGCAAGGCGATCATCGCAAAGGGCTACGAGATTACTTTTAAGGAAGAGTCCGCCAAATACAAACAAGCAATCGAAGGAGACTGGCTGGCGCAACGGGAAAAAATGTATGAAGCGCAAACGGCGGCTGATTATCTCGGCGAGCGTTCGCGCATGATCGATGCTCTGCTTGCTTGGATGGGTGATCTCATCCGCCAGAAAGCGGGAGCGACGGGGCTGGAATTTGACGACTTTGCCGCGGTGACTAATGCGGCTGTTTCCAATGAAACGCTCGACTCTCTTCTACAGCGTGTTACCGCGGTGGAGGAACTGCGACGCTTGCTTGAGACCAACGTCACGGAAGCCCTTGCGCTTGAAGTTTGCCTGATGAAGGCCTTTGGGCCAACCAACGCTTAATTTTTTTATTTATGAAAGGGGACAAATCATTCGTCGACCACATCCGTATCCGTTGTAAATCGGGGGATGGTGGAAATGGCATCGTCAGCTTCCGACGGGAAAAATTTGTCCCCCGGGGTGGTCCTGATGGTGGTGACGGAGGCGATGGTGGCCAGGTCGTCATCAAGGTGGATGAAAACACCGATAACCTGCGGGCATTCCATTATGATCCCAAGCTCATCGCTGAGAATGGCGCCCAAGGTCAGACCTACAAACGTCATGGAAAGAATGGCAAGACGGCGATTGGTCGCGTTCCCCCTGGAACGGTGATTTACAAGAGTCCGGCCGTTACGGTGACGGATGCGGTTGCGATGGAACGCAGCGAAGATGGCATCGATCTCGAACCGGTGATCGATCTCACGGAGCACGGTCAGGAAGTTACTCTCTGTGTCGGAGGAAAAGGAGGACGTGGTAACTTCCACTTCCGCACCGCGACCAACCAGGTTCCGCAGGAGCGTGAGATGGGCACGGATGGCTCGGAGGGGATCTACTACCTTGAGCTCCGCCGCATCGCTGATGCCGGACTCGTCGGCTTCCCTAATGCCGGAAAGTCCACCCTCCTCGGTAAGCTTTCAGCCAAGAAGCCCAAAGTGGCTTCTTATCCTTTCACTACCCTGACCCCGCAGATCGGCGTCGTTCCCCTCGGTGGGCACGTCCGCTGCACCGTCGCCGATATTCCTGGCCTGATCGAGGGAGCGCATGAGAACCGGGGACTTGGACATGAGTTTCTTCGTCACATCACGCGCTGTCGGGTTCTTCTTTTTGTGGTCGATATGGCCGGAAGCGAAGGACGTGATCCGATCGAAGACATTCAGACGCTTCGGACCGAGATCAAAATGTATGACGAGGAACTGTCGAAGTTCCCTTGGATGGTCATCGCCAATAAGATGGATCTCGAGGCATCGACCGAGAACCTCGAATTCTTTAAGCAGCGTTTTCCAAAGGTCAAGATCGTCTCTATTTCTGCAGATAAGGAAGAAGGACTCGACAAGGTGAAAGACGCTCTCGAAGAAATCATGGAGAAGCAGGAGAATGCCTGATCTGATTTTTGTCTATGGCGCGCTCAGGAAAGGGGCGTCGAACGACTGGCGCATGAAGGATGCGCGTTGGCTGGGGCCGGCCAAAGTTGAGGGGACTCTTTTAAAAATCGATTGGTATCCCGGGCTCGTTCTTGGCTTGGGAGGATGGGTCAAGGGGGAGGTCTATGAGATTAGGGCGGAACTTCTCAAGGAACTCGATGAGTTTGAGGGCATCGGATTGGAGGATGAGCGCAATGGTGAGTATCATCGGGTGAAGCGGGAGGTCCTGCTTGATGGAAGCCCCACAGAAGTTTGGATTTATGAATGGCTCAAGGGACTGGAGGGATTTGAGGTCGTGAGTTCCGGGGATTGGCTCAGCCAGGAGTGAGGACGGGAAACTCTTGGGTGACTCGGGTTGGGCGATACGGCGATTGCTATCTTCACTTCGTTACGGTTGCCCCTCCTTGGGGGAAGTTAAGCAATGGGGTCCGGGCAGGTGCTGCGCCGCTGGCACTTCTGGCAAAAGTCACCGAGGTAAAGAGCATCGATCCATTCCATGATCGGGTCGAGATGTCGGGCTTCGTCGGTCACAAAGCCGGCTTCAAAATTCCTCCGAAGAGGGCTTTTTGCACCGAGCCCGGCTCCGGTGAGGTTCGCGGAACCGATGAAGGCTTCCTGTCCATCGACCACGACAGCTTTGGTGTGAATACGCGGGCAGAGAATTCGCTCGAAGAGATCGGATTCGATAAGGGCGGGGTATTTGTCAAAGTCGGCGCGGAATCGGGGCCCGGGTTCCTTGGCGTGAAAGAGGCGGACGGCGACACCGCGCTGGATGGTGTCTGAGAGAATTTCGAGGAAGGGGACAAAGCGGCCCCCTTTTTTGACGTGAAGATCTTTGACGTCAGCAGTGACGATCCAGAGAAAGCGCTCCGCACGAGGAACCATCTCGACAATGACTCGTTGATGGATGTCTTCGTTGAGGATGAGATCGTTCATCGCTCAGGGAGTAACAGAATGGCAGCGTTACGTCAGCACTGGGTGACGAAATTCTGACCGCAGACAGGATCGTAAGGTGTGAATTACTGAAGCTGAACCAAGAGTCGGGCAAATCCAAGGGTCTTGGGTTCGGTGAAATTAAAACGATATGTGATGGTGTCGATGCCGTTTCCTAAAGGAGTTCGTGAAAGGAGGATTCCTTTGGTCGACCAAGCCTCAAGATCGTTTGAGAACTGAGGAGTGATCGTGACGTCCGTCGCAGCAGTTTGAATCTCGAAGGTGGGAGTCATCGAATCATTGGCACCCGGAGCGACAGAGATCTGAGGGATGTCTTGAGAGTTCTCAGGATTGCTCGCGAGGGCATACTCGGTCACGAAGTGTTCCCGATCGCTTAAATTTTGCTTGTCCAAATTCTCCATAAACTGCCTTTTTTATATTAAGTTACCAAAGGGAGGGTGGATCTCACTCAGGTTTTTGAAAAAACACCTTAGATTCGGTTTTTTGATTCGTATTTAGGGTCCAGATATTGGACTCCAACTTTAATCGACTCATGAAACCCTTAACTTTTTTGTATTTTTCGCTCTGCTCTTTACTCTTCGTTCACCCATCCAGTGCTGACGAATCCTGGACCGTCGATTCCCAAGAAGATTGGACGAAAGCGCAAGCTTCCCAAAGCGGGCTGGATGTTCAAAAGGGGAGCATTTCTCCTGCCGGGAAGTCAGGGTTGTTTCAGAGTGCCGTGAAGCGGTTCGAGAAGAAGCGCGCGGTGAGTTCGATCACGCTCACTCAATCTCCGATTTGGCAAAACTGGAATCCGACTGAGAATCTGGGTCCGTCGAACTTGGGGGATGCGCCGGTTCTTCTGACGATCGGGCCGGATAACTACTGGATGTTCGGAAAATATGGCGGCGGGCAGCCTCGCCGGAAGAAGGGGGAGAAAGGGAAACCACTGGTCAAGCATCGCCCGAAGGAGGCGACGCTCGAAGGATTTGAGATCCCGCTCAAGACGACCTTTTTTGCGAATCAATACGATGCTCCCGGTGGTTTGAAGCCGAGAACCGGCGGGTACCATGCCTGGCAAAGTAGGGATATGGTGAACTGGGTACACCACGGGCCGGTGACGGAGGGCTTTTCCCGTTGGGTCACGAGTGCTGAACATGTGGATGGCAAAACCTATATCTATTACGACTTTCCCAACGACCAGGACCCTCATGTCTACGTTGATGCCGATCTCGCCGATGGACTACCGGGAGAGAACAAGGGAAAGGTTCTGAGCGATCCCTCTCATGGGTCGGACGCTGGGTTCATACGCGATCTCGAGGGGAAGTTTCATGTCATCTTTGAGAATTGGGATCCGATCAATGCGAGCAAGCGGGCGTGGGATTCGCCGCTGGCCGGTCATGCGGTGAGCCCGGACGGAGTGTCGCCATTCAAAATTCAAGAAACTCCTGCTGTCGATGTGCGGACCAAGCCCACCGGAGAAATCAAAACCTACAAGCACCCTCATTGGACGAAGGAAGACCCAAAAAATTACCCCACGAATATCGCTGAGTATGAGGTGCATAGTCCCAACCAGGAAGCCTTTGGCGATTGGGCCGCGATTTCAATCGGAGGACAGTATTACCTCTTCGGTGATTATGATTCCGAACATGGGAAACCAATGCAGGCGGCGTGGTTCACCTCGTCGGACATTGGAAAGCAGTTCACTTTTTGTGATAGCATCGGGAAAGGGCATCCCGATCCGGACGTTTGTTTTGCGGAAGGACGTTTCTATTTGGCGACCCAGCAGCCAACCGACTTTACGAGTCCCGGACCGTGGGTAGAAACTGCCGAGGTTCGTGTCGGCGTGGACACCGACAACGACGGAAAAACGGATCAGTGGACCGACTGGAAGGAAGTCAAAGAGGCATACGACTACATTCCGGGATTCTCGAAGCAGGTCAAAAAGACTCCTGCATCGCTCGATGTGTCATCGCTGCCGGAGGGATACGGATTTCAATTTGAGATCAAGTTGACGGATTCGACAGACAACAAATCGAAGCCAATTTTGGAGAGCGTGGAGCTCGGCTTTAAGAACTGAAGTGTCTGTGCCCTGTTTTTGGAAGTGACAAGTGGGGTCCTCTGCGAGAGAGTTTGTTCGTGAAGATCACGTTGGCCCTCCTCCTAAGTTTGCGACTCGGACTCTAGTCCGCAGTCGCCCCGTTCTTTGGTCAATCATCCATCTTCCAACTGTCGCGGAGAAATCACCGTCCAAGGAACAGGACTTATCGAGAGCTTCCGTGCTTCATTGTCCCTCAATCACTGAGATCATGAAATCCGAATCCATCTCCAAATACCGTCCATTTCCGGCCGTCGACTTACGCGACCGGATATGGCCCGACCGTGTCATTGAATCCGCTCCCATTTGGGCTTCGGTTGACCTCCGTGATGGGAACCAGGCTCTCCCGATTCCGATGTCGGTCGAGGAGAAGCTGGAAATGTTCGATATGCTGGTGGATGTCGGCTTTAAGGAAATCGAGATCGGCTTTCCCTCGGCGAGCGATACCGAGTTCGCCTTTATGCGTCGCCTCATTGATGAGAATCGCATTCCGGAAGATGTCACGGTGCAGGTGCTGGTGCAGACGCGGCGGCATTTGATCGAGCGCACCTTTGAGGCGATCAAGGGGGCCAAGCGAGTGATTGTTCATATTTATAATTCGACGAGTACGCTGCAGCGCCGCGTAACTTTTGGTGACGCTTCGCGGGAGGATATCAAGGCGATCGCGGTGACCGGTGCTGAGGTCGTGAAGGAACTGGTGCCGACGATTCCCGAGACGGAAATTGTGCTGCAATATTCGCCCGAGTCCTTCTCCGATACCGAGTTGGACTTTGCCTTGGAATGTTGTGAGGCGGTGATCGCTGTCTGGGAGCCTTCTCCGGAGAAGAAGCTCATTTTGAATCTGCCGGCGACGGTGGAGTGGGCCACGCCGAATGTGCATGCGGATCAGATTGAGTGGATGTGCCGGAATATTTCAAAGCGGGACTCGGTCATCATTTCCCTGCACACGCACAATGACCGGGGCACCGGAGTGGCTGCCACTGAGTTGGGTCTCATGGCGGGTGCGGATCGGGTGGAAGGCACTCTTTTCGGAAGTGGCGAACGGACCGGGAATCTCGATATCGTGATTGTCGCGCTTAACATGAACAGCCACGGGATTGCGACCGGGTTGGACTTTTCCGATCTTTCGCGTTTGCGAGAAGTTTACGAGCGCACCACGCGCATGATCGTTCCGGATCGTCAGCCTTATGCGGGAGAGCTTGTCTTTACTGCATTCTCCGGGAGTCATCAGGACGCCATTAAGAAAGGCTTGGATCGTCGGGCGAAGGAAGAGTCTGAAAAATGGGGCGTGCCTTATTTGACGATCGATCCGCACGATATTGGACGGAGCTACGAGGCGATCGTTCGGATCAATTCACAGAGTGGAAAGGGAGGCGTCGCCTACATCCTTGATCAAGAGCACGGCTTCGATCTCCCCAAGACGATGCATCCGCAAGTTGGAAAGCGAGTTTACGATCTGGCCGATAAGCGAGGTGAGGAGCTTTCGGCTGAAGAAGTCGGGAAGGTTTTCCTGGAAGAATTTGCCAACGTTGCGACGGAGATGAAGATTCTCGACTACGATTTGAATCATCATACTGCTGGTCGCGGGGAGGTGCTGTGCACCGCAGAGATCTTGATCGCCGGGGAGTCGAAGAGCGTCCAAGGGATCGGGAATGGTCCGATCAACAGCTTTGTTTCTGCATTGGACAAAGCGAAGTTGAAGGATTTTGTTCTCACCGATTACCGCTCCCATGCGGTGCGTGGTGGGTCGAGTTCGGACGCAGCAGCTTACGTGCAATTGCGCCATGATGACGGCCGTATTCTTTGGGGTGTCGGAGTCGATCCCAGTATTGAGATGGCGGGACTCAAGGCACTTGTGAGTGCCTGGAATCTCTTGAGGGCTTAGCCTTTCAGTTCGTAGTGTAGGCTTCAGCCGAACTTCCCTGCGCGGATGCCTAGAGTTCGGCTGAAGCCTACACTACAAACGGGCCACTGATTTACTCTGCTGCCCAGTCGAGCTCTTTGAGGAGGGCGTTGGTGGCGTGACCGTATTCGACGTAGGAGTCGTAGCACTGCTTCCAATCGGGTTCGGCGCCATCGACGGCGTGGAAGACGGTTGCGACATGCGGCTCGATCGCGAGGCCGCCATTGTAGTCGTCATTTTTCAAAGCGGTGAGGATTTCGCGGACCTTGGCCTGGCCTTCGCCGGGGAGGGTGTATTTTGCGGGTTCCGTTTCGCCTTCGGGTGGGTTGATGCAGTCCTTGATGTGGACGTGGACGACGTGTTCTTTGACCTTTTCGTAAAACTCGAGCGGGTCCTGCCAAGGGAAGGGCTCTTCTTTCGAGCGGTCTTTTTGGAAAATGGGATTGGCGGTGTCGAAGACGAGTTTGAGGCCGGGAACTTCTTCGACGAGGCGCAGGGTGTGGTCGGGGGAGAAGCCGCCCCAGTTCATGCAGTTCTCGTGGATGGCCTGAAGGCCAGCGTCGGCGAAGCGGGAGTAGATTTCCCGGAGGCGGCGGAAGCGCTCGTTTTCGTTTTGATCATTTCCCCAAGGTTCCTGGGCGTAGGACATGACGCGGATGAGGCGGGTGCCAAGGCGGAGCATGCGGGGGATGGCGCGGTCAACTTCGGCGAGGGTGACGTCGAAGTCGGAGTCGATCTTTTTACCCCAGTTGCCGATGAGAGAGCCGAACTCGGGGATGGTGATGCCGGCTTCGTCGAGTTGGTCGGCGACTTTTTCGAATTCCTCCTGCGGGAGTTCGTGGATGTTGGCTCCGTTGACGCCACGGGCGGAGATCTGGGTCCAGCCGACTTCTTTGGTGGCTTTGATCTGGGTGACGAGGTCCTTGGCCGCTTCGTCGGCGAATCCGGTGAGATACATATGGGTGATTTAAGCGCTAAATCTTGATTGCGAAACTCTAAACATGGGAGATTTGAGGGTCGAGGTGGGATGGGCGGGTGGAAGGGGGATGCTGGGCTTGGCCAATTAACGGTGGCTCAGATTACCTAGGGCGTTGCCCTAGGCTTGTATGACGATGGCAGTTGGCCAAATGAGGGTCGCTGATTTGCTGGAATTCAACTTTACCATTCGTGAAGAGTGTGGATGCAATGTAATTATATCATGATTGAAAATATTTCATTGGGTAGTGTTTAAAGACGTAAACTCCGAAGAGAAATTGGGTCGTTAACCTGCATCACAGATGTCGATGACGGTGAGCTAGACTCCGCTGGCCTCATTGACGATCTTTCACATAGTTCGTTTATGATTGGGAGCGGTAATCGGCTGATTCCTTCCTTTGCAAGATCCCTCGATGATCGTGTGTTTCGCACCATGCGAGTGACGGGGCATTCTCGATGAGATTGGTCAGCAGCGCTCCTGCTATTATTTGGACTCCCAATGATTTGGATCCGACGAAAAGAATGAACCTAGTTTTCAACTGGTGAGAAGGTGGTGACCGAGGGCGACGCAGCCGAGGAGGCCGGCGTTATCGCCGAGGGATGGGGGGACGATGAAGTTTGTAAGATCGCCTTGAAGTGGGGGGTGGGCGAGGTAGCCATTGAGGAGTTCCTTGAGGCGCTTTCGGACCATCGGGAAGAGCTGGCTTTGGTGCATGACGCCGCCGCCGAGGATGATTCGCTCGGGCGGGGCGATGGTGAGGAGGTTGAGGCAGGCTTGGGCGAGGGCGTCGGCTTCGATTTCCCAGGCGGGGTGATCGGCGGGGAGTTCTTGGGCGGGTTTTCCCCAGCGGGCTTCGATGGCGGGGCCGGCGGCGAGGCCTTCGAGGCAATCTTGGTGAAAAGGGCAGTGACCTTTAAAGGAGTCATCGGGGTGTCGGGCAATGCGCATGTGGCCCATCTCGGTGTGACCCATGCCGTGGATGAGTCTGCCATCGATCATGACCGCACCGCCGATGCCGGTTCCGATGGTGAAGTAGCCGGTATTTTTTAATCCTGCGGCGGCCCCCCAGCGGGCTTCGCCAAAGAGGGCGGCGTTGACATCGGTGTCGAAGAGTGATGGGACGCCGAGAGCTTCTTGGATGGGGCCGAGGAGGTTGGTGTTTTCCCAGGTGGGCTTGGGAGTGGCGGTGATGTGGCCGTATGCGGGAGAGGTGGGGGTAATGTCGGCAGGGCCGAAGGTGCCGATGACGAGGGCGTCGGGCTGGCCGTGATTGGCGATGGCGGATTTGAGGAAGGAGATGAGGGCGGGGATCGTTTCCTCGGGGATGGTGGTGGGGATTCGTTCCCGGGCGCGGATGTCATCGGGCCCAGAGGCGAGGGCGGCGACCATTTTGGTGCCTCCGGCTTCGATGGTGGCGATGAGGGGGCTTGGCATGGGGGGAGGGTGAACGTTCAGCATCGAACGTTCAACATTGAACGTTCAAGTGAGGGACTTGGGTTTTGAAAGATTTGGACTACTGGGGAGGGGGTTTTGGATAGGGGGCTTCCTCCTTCGCCCTTCGGGCTATGGCGGACGAGACGGCGCGACAGGTGGTTGTGGTGAGAGATGCGTGGTGGACAGATGGGGAGGATTGTTTGAGAGTTGGGCAATGAAGTTGCTTGGTATTTTGTTGATCGCTTTGACGATGGCATTGAAGGGGGAGAACCGGATGACGGAGGCGCAGGCCGGGAAGTTTGTGGCGTTGGCACTGAAGGGCTTGGCCATGGAGTATCCGAATAAGATTTCGGTGGTGCTGAAGAGCGAAGCGGATTTGAAGACGCCGCAGGAGATGTTTCCGGTTTTTTACGGGCACTTTGATTGGCATTCATCGGTGCATGGTCATTGGACGCTGGTGCGGTTGATGCGGATGTTTCCGGAAGCTGATTGGCAGGGAAAAGTGAGAGAAGCGCTGCGGGGGAAGTTTTCGGAGAAAAAGCTTCAGCAAGAGGCGGCCTATCTGGAGAAGAATAAGTCGTTTGAGCGGATGTATGGCTGGGCTTGGGCACTGCGGCTTGGGATGGAGTTGCGTCTTTTAGAAGATGAGGAGGGAGAGAAGTGGGCGAAGTGGTATCGACCGCTGGAGGAAGTGATTGTCTCGAATGCGAAGGTTTATTTGCCCAAGCTTGATTGGCCGGTGCGCTGTGGATTTCATCCGGAATCGGCTTTTCCGCTGGGGCAGATGTTGGATTGGGCGAGGGCGACTGGAGAGGAAGAATTTGAGACTCTTCTTCTCCTTAAGGCGGCTCATTTTTATTCGAAGGATCGGGCTTATCCGGTGCGCTATGAACCGAGCGGAACGGACTTCTTTTCGGCGGGCCTCAATGAGGCAGATCTCATGCGCCGGGTGATGGGTAGGGAGGACTATCGGAAGTGGCTCTCGGAGTTCTTTCCCAAATTCGATCTGGGAAACTTGGCCGAGCCGGTGTCGGTGAGTGATTTGGAAGACGGGCATTTGGTGCACCTTGCGGGGCTGAACTTAAATCGGGCTTGGAGTTTACGTGGGGTGACGTCGGCTCTAAAAAATCCTCAAAAGGAGAAGTTTCTCGCGATTGCGAAGGCGCATGAGGAGAAGGGATTGAAGCAGATTTTTAGTGGAAGCTATGCGGGGGAGCATTGGCTGGGTTCATTTGCGACGTATCTTCTTACGGGGTCGGGGGAATGAAAAAATTAGGCTTCTTTCAGCGGATCTTGCGGGGCTTGGTTTTTAAGAAACCGACGATCAAGGGGCAGATTTTTGCGCTTCTTTTCTCGGGAGCTTTTTTGGGAGGAGGTTTGTTGATGGCGTCGGCTTGGGTAGTCCCCGTTTCTAATTTTATCGAATCGCAACAGTGGGTTGCGGCGGAAGCGATCGTAACGAGCAGTGAAGTAGAGTCTCTGATGATTCGAGCGCTTTCGTCGCAAGTTTGGATCATGGTTCCTTTTTCAATCCCTTTTCTTTTGGTGGGGATTGTCGGCGTGAGCTACGCACTTTTAGGTGGTGCGGTCTGGAGTCGGAGCCAGAAGTTGAAAGAGGAGCTGATTTCGGAGGCGCCAGCCCGGATTGCGGAAGAGCTAAGAGGCCCGCATGATTCAGAGGAAAATAAACTGACCTTTACAGGGGTTCAGAGTATTCATGAAGGAGTCATTCTCTTGCTGGTCTCCATTTTTTGGAATGGCATTATCTCCGTGTTTCTTATTGTGGTGATTCAAATGTGGATGACGGGGGATTCGACGGCTCTGATGATTTCTCTTATCTTGGTCCCGTTCGTTCTGGTGGGACTCTTCCTCTTGAGGACGACGTTTCGATCTTTGTTTGGTTCGCGACCTCCGGCGTGGGTGACGGTATGCGGGTCGATGATGCAGCTTGGTTTGCATGGGAGTGCTCCGGGGACATTGAGTTTGATGTGGATGCCCGAGCCCGTGGAGCGCCCAGATTTTCGTAAATGTAAGATCGGCTTGGTGCGCATGAAATCCCAGCAGAGGTTCAAGAAATGGAAGCAAGAAAATCCGGGCTGGAAGGGTGACTTGGTGCCCTTGAAAAAAGATGAGGTTGGAGAAAGCGCATTCGAATTTGAACGATTGGATTCAAATGAAAAATCATGGTTAACGAGAACCTATGATCTCCATCTTGTGCTGTGCTGGGAACGGCCCGATGGGCACGAGAAGGAAAAGACCTGGCAGGTGAGTCCAATTCGGAATGAGGATGCTTGATTTTTTGAACTGATGAAGATCTTCCTCTTTTTCCTAGCGAGCGTGCTGTCCTCTCCACTCTGGGGGCATTACGGAAATTTTGTGCGCGGGGAGATACTGGTAGGAGAGAAGAAGTGGGAGGCGACGTTTTGGATGGAAGGCTGGATATTCTATCCGGAGGCCGGGCCGCTGGCGAAGGATGATCCAACGATTGCGGGGAGTTCGGGGCAGGGGTGGATGGACTCGCTCGATGATGAGGCGTGGAAGGTGATGAAGAAGATGGCGGAAGCGGATGTTAGGAATTTTTTCGAACCGAGGTTAGAGGATAAGGTGCTGGAGGTTGCTTTTTCTTTTCCTGATCTGAGGAGGGAACCTTGGAAGTTTGAGCTAAACGCAAATTACAATGCGCTGCTGCGGATTCGGATGGAGGGGGAGCTTCCGGAGGTGCCAGTGGGGAGTTTTTCGGTGATTTGGGAGGAACCGGACGAGGCGGATTTGATTTTAAAAGTTAGGAGGCTGGGAGTGATGCTGGAGGCTCGGACGATCGAGTCCGGGAGCGGGGCGCAGGAGTTACTTGTCTTTTCTGCCGGTGGGGAGCCGGAAGTGGTGGAGGCGTCGTTGTGGAGTTGGGTGAAGTCGGGCTTTGAGCATATTTTGCCGAAGGGGCTGGATCACATTCTTTTCATCCTTGGGCTCTTCCTGCTCGTGCCGAAAATGAAGTCGCTTCTTTCCCAGACGGTTGCTTTTACCATTGCTCATTCCATCACGCTTGCGCTTGTCGTGCTCGGGACGATCACGGTGCCGGGACGTTTCGTTGAGGCAGCGATCGCACTGAGTATCGCCTATGTGGGGCTTGAGAATTTATGGGTGAAGGAGCTGAAGCCGCGTCGGGTGGTGTTCGTGTTCGCGCTGGGCTTGCTTCACGGGATGGGTTTCGCGTCAGTGATGCAGGAGCTGGAGCTGCCGACGGGGAGTTTATTGAAACCGCTGATTGGGTTCAATGTGGGGGTGGAGCTGGGACAGGTGGCAATCTTGGGTGGGGCTTTCCTTTTGACCTTTTGGGCGGTTAAGAAGGCGGGGTTTGAGGTGTTTCGAAAATTTGCCTCGCTGGGGATTGCTGGGGTGGGGATTTGGTGGACGGTGGAGAGGGTTTGGTTTTGAAGAGTGAATTCTTGGTTGGGGAGATTGGAACGCGAATGTTGCGAATGAGGCTAATCTTGGTCGGGGAGCTTGGACTTGGGACCTGCGAGGCTAAGCGGCGGGGGCGCCGCGACACCTTTTTGGGTTATGGTTTTTTGAAGCGGTAGTGTGAGACGATCCATTCCTGGCCGTTCTTGAAGCCCCAGAGTTCGGCGCAGGCGAGGTAGAAGCAGCGCCACCAGACCCACCATTTTTTGGCTTGGTTGGCACCATAGGTTTCGGCGATGAGGGGTTTGAGCTCATCGGCGTGCTGGTCCATGAGGGCGAGCCAGGCTTCGGAAGTTTTTTGGTAGTGGGTGCCGGAGACTTGCCAGTGGTCGTCGATCTTGAGGTGGTCCTGAAAGTAGAGGAGGAGGTCGTCGGAAGGCATTTGGCCACCAGTGAAGAAGTAGCGGGCCATCCAGTCGTCTTCGTTTTTGGCTTCGTAGTGGTAGGCGTATTCGCGGTGGGTGAAGATGTGGACAAAGAGTTTTCCGCCGGGTTTGAGCCAGGTGGAGATGCGCTCTAACAGGAGCTGGTAGTTCTTCATGTGCTCGAACATTTCAACGGAGACGCCGCGGTCGAAGATGTCGGCGCCCTCGCCTTGGTAGTCGATCATGTTGACGGTCTTGATCTCGATGTTGGTGAGGCCGCGCTCTTTGGCTTGGGCGTCGATGTAATCCTTCTGGGTGCGGGAGTTTGAGACGGCAGTGATTTTTGCGTTGGGGTAATGTTTCCCCATCCAGAGGGTGAGGGATCCCCAGCCGCAGCCGAGTTCGAGGATGCGGTGTCCGTCTTGGAGGTCGGCGCGCTCGCAGGTGAGGGCGAGCATGCGGTCCTCAGAGGTTTTGATGTCGGTGACGCCGGGGTCCCAGTAGCCGGAGCTGTATTTCATGTTGGGGCCGAGGCACTTTTGGAAGAAGGCGGTGGGGAGCTCGTAGTGCTGCTCATTGGCTTCATCGGTGGCGATGGCAATGGGGGAGGTTTTGAGGTCGGCGACGTGCTCCATGAGGAGCTTTTGGCGGCCTTCGGGGTCGAGCTTTTCGAAGGGGTCGAGAGTTTCCTGGAGGCGCTGTCGGATGCCGTAGCGGATGAGAAAGTCTGGGAGGATGTCCTTGGCGAGAAGGTCGTCGATGGTGCTCATGGTGATTTGGGTGGGAGAGGGATGAAAGGGCTGGTGGTGCGTTGGTATTGGCGATAGCGATCGCCTTTTTTCTTTAATGAAGAGGCTTCCGAGGGTGGTATGCCGGTGACCTTAAGAAGGAGGTATGTGATGATGACGGGGGCGTGGAGGGTGGCCCAGCCGAAGGCTGATCCGCAGGCGAAGAGGTAGACGCCGATCCAGATGACCATTTCAAAAAAGTAGTTGGGGTGGCGGGAGTAGCGCCAGAGGCCGGTCTTGCAGATGGCGTTGGGGTCGGTGCGATTTTCGACAAATGTTGAGAGTTGGTGGTCGGAGAGAATTTCTCCGCAGATGCCGATGAGGGCGATGGTGAGGGCGATGGTCTCGAAGAGTCCCCAGGGTGTGGCGTCGCGGGAGACGAGGAAGTAGGGAAGGGCGAGGATGAGGACGGAGAGGGCTTGGGCCTGGAAGAACCAGAAGAAGGCGGAGTGGACGCGACCCTGCCAGATCTCGCGGAGTTTTTGGTAGCGGGAGTCTTCGGTAGGGTGGTGCTTGCGGATGCGCTTCTGGAGATGGTAGCCGAGGCGGATGCCCCAGAAGGCGGCGAGTGCACCGGCTGCGATACGTTTCGGTTCATCGCCATTTCCGAGGAGAGCAAAGAGGATGCCGGAGAGGGCGATCCCGAAAGCCCAGAGGGCATCGACCAGGGAGTAGTTGGTGACTTTTTTACCAACGAGCCAGCCGATAAAGAAGAGGGCGTGGATGAGGAGGCCGACGCTGAGGAAGATGCTCCAATCGTTCATGCGGTGGTTTCTTTTCGCTGTTTGATTCGACGCGCGAGGCGTTTGAGGAGCGGAATTGAAATTGCTTTGATGAGGATGAGAAGGACAGGAGCGAGGATCAACCAGGCGACGATTCCTTGCAGGGCGGCGACACCGAAATTTTGAGCGAATCGCCAGGGATCTCCCATGAATTGTTTGATGAGTTGGGGAATGGAGAGAGAGATAGGTTCTGCTCCGAAGAGCCACTGGCCGGCACGAATGAAGACGAGGATCAGGGCAAGGTGAAGGGCATAGACGGCGTGGCAGGCGACTTGCATAACGGGTTGGTTCAGCTTGAAGAACCAGGCGGCGAAGAAGCAGATGAAGGTGGTGGATCCCATGATTGGGAAGATGCCGAGGACGACTCCGGTGGCGATGGTCCAGCCGAGTTTTTCAGGGGTGATGCCCTGAGTGAGCTGCTTGGTAATGGGCTGGACGAACCACCGCCTCCACCAGGAGCTTCGTTGCTGTATCGCTTCGGTCATGAAATAGGTCCAAAAGGTGAAGGCAGTTCTTACACAAATTTCACCGGATTGAGAACTGATTCCACAGATTGGGAACCTTAGTTTAGCTTAGTGTTGGGTTGTTGGGACGAGTGTAGACGGCTTGGACGACGGAGATGTTTCGAGTGCCGAAGCCGGCTTGGCAGTATTTTAGGTAGTAATTCCAAGTGCGAATGAAGGGTTCGTCGAAGCCAAGCTCGGCGAGCTTTTCGGAGGAAGCATTAAAGCGTTCGTGCCAGTGGCCGAGTGTTTTGACGTAGTAGGCACCGAAGTCTTCGAGGTCGTGGAGGAACATGTCGGAGGTTTTGGCGAGGACGTCATTGACGCGGCCGATGCTCATGAGGAGGGAGCCGGGGAAGATCACTTTTTGGATCCAATCGACGCCTTTGGTGAGGCTCTTGTATCGGTTGTCCGGGACGGTGATCATCTGGATGGCGAGGAGGCCTGCTGGCTTGAGGACTTCGTGGCACTTGGCGAAGAAGGGTTCGTGGAATTTGTCGCCGACTGCTTCGATCATTTCGATGGAGACGATTTTATCGAAGGTGCCCTTGATGTGGCGGTAGTCCTCGATGCGGATCGCGAACTTGTCTTCCAGGCCGGCGTCCTTGACGCGCTGGCGGGCGTAGGTGGCTTGTGCTTCGGAGATGGTGACACCGGTGACCTTACAGCCATAGTTTGCGGCGGCGTGGCAGCCGAAGCCGCCCCAGCCGCAGCCGATTTCGAGGACGTGGTCGGCGGCGGTGAGTTTGAGCTTTTGGCAGAGAGCGTCGTATTTGGCAGTCTGGGCTTCTTCGATAGCGGCGTCGGGGTTTTTGAATTTGGCGCAGGAATAGGTCATCGTTTTATCGAGCCAAAGGGAGTAGAACTCGTTTCCAAGGTCGTAGTGTTCGGCGATGTTGCGACGGCTGGTCTCGACGGTGTTGGCGCGCTTGAGGTGGCGGAACCAATTGACGACCTTGAGAAGATTGACGCCGGGGAGTTTGTCCGAGGCGGTGTCCGAGCCTTGCAGGGCTTCCATGTTGAAGATGAACCAGGAGATGACGGCGCGGATGTCGGGGGTGTCCCAGATGCCATCGGTGTAGGCCTCGCCCATCCCTACATTTCCGTAGTAGGCGCAGCGCTTGAAGAACTCTTCGTCGTTGTTGATTTTGACGCTGGCGGTGACATCGGAATCCGGGGCGCCGAACTGACGAATCGAGCCATCGGCATATTCCATGCGGAGGCCACCAAGGGGCATCTTTTTGAGGAGTCCGAGGACGAGTTTTTCGGGGAGGCCGTGTTCGGCGGGGGCGTCGGAGTTCATGGTTTTTTGGAGATGGAGGAGTGGGGGCGGAGGACTTCTTTTTGAGCTTCCGGGCGATCTGCCTTTTTGTAGAAGCGGACTTTGTTGAGCCAGAGTTTCAGGGCCTGCCAGTGGATTAGAGTGATGATCTTGAGCGAAAGGAGAGGGTATTTGAAGGCATAACTGATCAGGCGGAGAGAGGTGAGGTCGCGGGAGGACCCACGGACGGTGGAAGTGAGGGTGACTTCGTTTTCAGTGAGGTTATTGATGGTGACTCGGAACTCCTCCCGGGGGAGGCCAAGGCGGAAGTCGAAGGCGTCGCCAGGATCAGAAAAGGGGGAGACGTAGAAGTTTTTCGCGACTTTCTTTTTCCAAATCTCAGCGCCGTCCTGATCGACGAGATAGAGTTTCATTTCGCGATAGGTGTTGACCACTTCAGCGACGGCAAAGAGGGGCGTGCCATCGGCTTTGTTGAGATAGAAAAATGACACCGGGTTGAAGCCGTATCCCAAGATTCGAGGCAGGGTAACGAGTCGGACTTTGACATCGTTAGGCACTTCGATCTTTTGTCCGGCGAGCCAGGCGAGGAGGTTGACTTTGATGCCGCCGGGGTGGCCGAGGTCGATGTGGTCGGCGTCGTTGAGAGAGTAGAGATTGAAGCGGTTGTGGCTGAGAAAGGTGGAGGTGGGGATGGTATCGAGGTCGATGCTGAGCATGAAGATACGGTAGTCGAAGCGTTTTTGTTCCGGCTTGAGGCGGCGGTGCATGACATCGCATTCATAGAGGGCCGAGGTCATGGCCAGGGGTCCTTTCCGAGGAGGGATTTACAGAGTTCGATAGCTGACCAGAGGCCGTCTTCGTGGAAGCCATTGCGTTGCCACGCGCCGCAGAAGTAGCGGCCGGACTTCTGGCCGGCTTGGTGAAGTTCAGGAATGCGGGCTTGAGCGCCGATGGCCTTGAGGTCGAAGAGTGGGTGTTCGTAGTCGAGTCGGCGGACCACTTTGGATTCGTCGATTGGTTCAGAGGGATTGATTGAGACGAAGTAATTCTCGCGATCCGAGACCCCCTGGAGGCAGTTCATCCAGTAGATGGTAGAATGTTTTCCGCCGGTGATCTGGTAGTTCCAGGAGGCCCAACAACGTCGGGTTTTAGGCATGAACCGGGGGTCGGTGTGAAGGACGACTTCGTTTTTTTGGTAGGAGAAATTTTCGAGGACTTCCTTTTCCAAGGGAGTGGGGCTGGCGAGCAGCTGGAGGGCTTGGTCGCCGTGGGCGGCGGAAATGACGAGGTCGAAGTCCTGAGTTGCCCCGTCCTTTAGTGTGATGCGATTCTCGGCGGAGATGTTTTGTACTCCTGAGCCTTGATGGATGCGATTGGAGAAAGGTGCGCTGATCTTCGTGACATATTCGCGGGAGCCGCCGCAGACGGTGCGCCATTGGTGTTGAGTATCGAGGCCGAGGAAGCCGTGATTGTGCCAGAAGCGCATGAGCGTGTGAGCGGGGAATTCTTCGATCTTCTCGGGTGGGCTGGACCAGACGGCGGCAGCCATGGGCGAGAGATACCAGCGGAGGAAATCTTGGCCGTAGCCGCGCTTTTCGACATATTCGGCGAGGGTTAGATTAGCGTTTTTCGGGTTCTTAAGCTCGGTCACCGTTTCGTTATTGAAACGGTTGATTTGTAGGAGCATTTTCCAAAAGCGGGGTCGGAGAAGATTGCGGCGCTGGCCGAAGAGCAGGTTGAGTGAGCCGCCATTGAACTCGAGCTTGTCCTGGCGGTGTTGCACGCTGAAGGACATGGTGGTATTCTTTGTTTCGACAGCGAGCTCTTTAAAAAGGCGGGTGAGGTGAGGGTAGGTGACTTCATTGTAGACCATGAAGCCGGTGTCGATCGGCACCTTGCGGTCGTTCTCGGAGGCCATGACGGTGTGGGAGTGGCCACCGATGTGGTCGTCTTTTTCAAAAAGAGTGATCTCGTGATGAGGATGCAGAAAATGAGCGCAGGCCAGTCCGGAAATTCCGCTTCCTACAATGGCAATGCGTTGGCGTTCCATCTCTTTAGGTGGCAAACTTGGCCTCTTCTTTGACGGAGTTTGGGACAGGGCGGAGGTCCCAAATGAGGCCGGTCCATGAGAGGAATTTGAGGCCTATGTAGGTGGGGTCGAATTCCCACCATTGAAAGCCTTGTCGGGTTGAGTGCGGGTAGCGGTGGTGGTTGTTATGCCATCCTTCACCGAGGGTGATGATCGCGAGGAGAAGGGAGTTGCGACTGTCATCACTGGTTTCGTAGCGACGTTTCCCCCAGACATGTGCGAGAGAATTAATGAACAAGGTTCCGTGAAGCAAGACGGTCGTGCTGATGAAGAAGGTCCAGATGAAGAACTGTCCGGTGGTGACTCCTAGCGAGGGGGCGAAGGTTTCGAGGAGTGCGCCGATGGCGAGCATGATGAGTCCGTAAATCAGGGGGACGATTTGATCGAAACGGTTTAGAAAAATGAGTTCAGGAAATTTTTTGAGATCAGGGATGTTTTCGTAAGCGGTCGGGAAATTTTTCATCGAAGTGAGCCAGCCAATGTGGGACCAAGTGAAGCCGTGCGTGACGGGGGAGTGGATGTCGACATCTTCATCGGAATGCCGGTGGTGGTGCCGATGGGTGGCAGCCCACCAGAGTGGTCCGCGTTGCATGGAGCTATTTCCCAATGCGGCGAAGAGGAACTGGACCGGACGCGAGGTCTTGAAGGATTTGTGGGAGAAATAGCGATGGTAGAATCCGGTGATAGCAAACATTCGAATCACGTAGAGGAGAATCGCGGCCACTACGACGATCCAACTGATTCCGACCCAGAAGACGGCTAGGCAGCCAAGGTGGAGGAACACAAAAGGAAGGGTCCTTTCCCAATTGACCTTGTCGGGGAGTTTCTTTGGATCAGGGGCGTCACTCCGGCGGAAGTCGGAATCCAACCATTGTCCGACGACGCGGAAAATCGTCTGAAAGAGACGCTGCTTTCGAGGGAGAGGTGAGGGGGTGGGGTTTTGATTCATCGGGGTCACGGTAAACAACGGATTTGCTCCGCTGATGAATTTAGAGATCTCATTGCTTCATTTGCTTTTGAACGATTCCGATGAAGCCGCCGACAAGAGGGATTTGGCGATAGATATTTTGTCCGGAGTCCCAGAAGTCTTGATGGAAATTTACTTGGCCTTTATTGTTGAAACGCACTTGGCTAATTCCTACGGAGTGAATGGGCTCTCCTCCTCCAAGCTTTGGAGCAGAGAAGATCATGGTCCAGCGAATGTAGTGATCCGGGCCGGAGCGTGAGGTGTCATCGATCTGGACCTCAAAGCTCGTCATCGTGTCGGCAGTTTTGAGGAAATAGGCTTTGATCTCATTCGGTCCGTAGTGAGTAGCGAGCGTGTCATTGAGATAAGCTCCGGGGGCGTAAACTTTGGCGGTGTTGGATTCGAGGTAGTCTTTTTTTCCGACATTCCTGAGGAAATTGGAGAAGTGCTCGAGGGCTTCTTTTTCGCCGGTGGAACCTGCTACAGGACCGACTTCTTCATCTTTGGACATGGCATTGCGGTAGGTAACCACTGATTCTTTCGTCTGGTTGGGGCCGGAGTATGAACTGAGAATCAGTCCGAGCGCGATTACCGCCAGAAGAATACCCGCAAAGAAGGTGGTGACTGGGTGGAAAAGGACAAAGTGCATGGATCTATAAGCAGTCTTCCGGTTTTTTGAGTCCGCAAGTGATATTCAAGAACATTTCGAGGGGGAGCGTAGCCAGCGGAGTGGGCAAGTTCTAGAATTTTTTGGTGAGAAGTAGTGCGATGGGAGTTATTTACATCAGGAGGGGATTTTGCTTCATAGGGGAAGGATGTCATTGGAAGTGGATCAGTTACGTATGGTGAATCTTCTCTTGTCCGGGCTTTCGGCATCGCAGAACTCTTTTTATCAAAGGAAACTGGGGGGCCTTAGTAAGGTGGGGGACCTTTCGGAGTTTTCGGAAAAGGTTCCCTTTACTAGGAAGGCCGAGCTGGCTGCCGACCAGAACGACCATCCGCCCTATGGAACTAATCTTAGTAGGCCCCTTATAAATTACTCGCGTCTGCACCAAACGAGTGGGACCAGCGGGAGTCCGATGGTGTGGCTGGATGATCCCGAAGGATGGGAATGGGTGCGCGGAAATTGGGAGTGGGTCTGGCAGGAAGCAGGAGTGAAGCCGGGTGACTCGGCTATTTTTCCGTTTTCCTTCGGGCCGTTTCTGGGGTTTTGGGCAGGCTTTGAATCGGCGACCACACTTGGAATTCGAGCGATTCCGGCCGGGGGACTTTCGAGCGAGAACCGGATCAAGATGATGGAATGGTTGAGGCCCGAGGTTTTATGCTGCACGCCGACTTATGGTCTGAGGCTCGCTGAAATTGCCAACAACCCCGCTGATTTGGGAATTCAAAAACTAATTGTGGCAGGTGAACCGGGCGGGAGTCTGCCTGAGGTTCGCGCAAGGCTTGAGGAAGCGTGGGGTGCGGAAGTGATCGATCATCACGGGATGACTGAAGTGGGGCCGGTGACGGTGGGAGATCTCAAAGATCCGACGCTTTTGAAAATTAAGCACTCATCTTATTTCTGCGAGATCATCAATCAGGATGAGAAAGGGGTGGGTGAGCTTGTTCTAACAACGCTGGGTCGTTATGCTTCACCCTTGCTCCGTTATCGTACTGGGGACTTGGTGATGCCGGTCGAGACCGAGGATGGCTTTGCTTTAAAAGGCGGTATCATTGGGCGGGTCGATGACATGGTGGTAGTACGGGGGGTGAATCTCTACCCGGGTGCGGTCGAGGAGGTGGTGCGCAGCGTGCCGGGTATTCTCGAATACGAGGTCGTCATTGAAGAAGTGAATGCGATGTCTGAAGTGAGGCTTCGGGTCGAAGGCGCCGGGAGCGCTGACCTGGCGCAGAGACTGCAGGAAGTTTTCAGCCTGCGCATTCCGGTGGAGGAAGTGGATTCGGGCAGTTTGGAGCGCTATGAAATGAAGTCGAAGCGATGGAAGTTTGCGAACGTTTAACATTGAACGCTCAACCTTGAATATTGAAGTTTTTAGAATGGAAGCGACGCGAAGAGAATGGATCGGCGTGTTGTTTGGCGCGCGCGTTTAAGATCGGGGAAGAATCTCATGACGAAAGCGATTCTCGTTGGAATAGGATTTTCACTCTTTTGGAGTTTTTTAGTACGGGTGTGACCTCCCTCAAGAAAAGCAGGATTTTAACAGCACCTGAAGCGGGGGAGTTGATTACGCTCTGCTGGTCTCCGAATGGAGTTATGATGAGTAGCCAAGCTCCTTTCCGGGTTTCCACTAGATGGGCTTCTTTTTGGAAATAGTGATGTGTGGGGGCCGAATATAAAAGGCCTCGGGCGGAATTTTCTGGAGTGCTTCCTTTTCCGATTCGGAGCGTTGGAGCCAAGCTTGCAGCAATCCTTCAGCAGTCGAAGTGACCTGACTAACCCGCTGGGCCGGGCAGTTGAGTTTTTCGACGGCCTCGAAGGTCCCGATGCCGCCCGAACATTTCCCCAGTTTCTCCAGGAATTCTTCTTGTTCAAAGAGTTCGGGTTTTCCGCCGATGGGCATGAGGAAAAAGCTTCCCCGACGCGCATCTCCGGCGGCCCAGGAAATTTTTGGGACACTCTCGAAGGAGCACAATCCAGCTACGCCGCAGCGATGCACCTGAGCAAGGGCCTGTCCGGCGGCAATGCCGACCCTGGCGCCATTGTAGCTTCCTGGCCCGGTTCCAAGAACGACCGCATCAAGCGTCTCTCCTGGAGGAAGTGCGCTGAGAATGTCAGCGAGAGGAGCAAAGAGATCTACTTCCTGTGACCTTTCACTGTGGAAAGTTGCCTGGGCGACCATTTTGTCACCACGGGCCAGTGCAAGGGTGGCTTGGGCCACACTCGTTTCCATTGCTAGGGTCCATTTCATCTCCATTTTTGCAAGGTTGGCAGACAGTTCACTCCTGCTAAATAAAAAAACGACCTCTCACAGAAGAGAAACCCTTGCGTGGTTCCGATCCCGCCCTTATTTCTTTTCGGCCCACATCATCGATTTTTCACTGTTCACCTATTATTTACCATGTCTGATTACGCTAAAGGTCTCGAAGGAGTCATCGCCAATGAATCCGCCCTCTCCAAAGTAGAGGGGTTAGAAGGTCGTCTTTCCTATCTTGGCTACGGCATCGATGCGCTGGTGGAGAACTGCTCTTTTGAAGAGGTGACGCACCTTCTTCACCGTGGGAAGCTTCCGAATGCTGCTGAACTTTCTTCTTTTGAAGATGAGCTTCGCGGTGATCGCAAGATTCCGGAAGGAGTGATCGAATTTCTCAAAGGAGCTCCGAAAGATGCCAACCCCATGGATGTGCTCCGTACCGCAGTTTCCATGCTCGGCCTTTATGACCCTCGCGCCAAAGTTGGTGAGCCGGATCAAGAAGCGAATCGGCACGTGGCACTCTCTCTTGTAGCTCAAACTCCGGTGATCGTGGCATACTTCCACCGTGCTCGTCAGGGGCTCGATCTTCCGCCCGTTCGAGGTGATCTTTCCGAGGCGGCTCACTTTCTTTACCTCATGACGGGAGAAGAGCCTTCCGCTGCAGCGGTCAAGACTCTCGATATCGCCTACACGATTCATGCGGATCATGGGATGAATGCTTCAACCTTCTCGGCGCGCGTGACCATCGCGACCCTTTCTGATTTTTACTCGGCGATGACTTCGGCTATTGGAACTCTCAAGGGACCTCTGCACGGAGGAGCCAATGAAGGAGTGATCAAGATGCTTAAGGAGATCGGCGAGCTAGATAGGGTGGACGCCTTCGTCGAAGACTGCCTTGCGAACAAGAAGAAGATTATGGGTATCGGTCACCGCGTCTACAAGGTGCTCGACCCTCGTGCGCCGCATCTCCAGAAAATGGCGATCAAACTAACCGAGGAGCTTGGCGAGTCCAAGTGGATTAGCATGTCTGAGCGCATTGCCACTCTCATGCGTGAGAAGAAAGGCCTAAATGCCAATGTCGATTTCTACTCTGCGACCGTTTACTACTCGCTAGGAATTCCGACCGATCTCTTTACGCCTATCTTTGCGATTGCGCGCATGGCGGGATGGACAGCCCAGGTGCTTGAGCAACTGGAAGACAGCCGCCTCTATCGTCCGCTTACGAAATACGTGGGACCAGCGACACTCTCGCCAGTGCCTCCCATCGGTGAGCGCTAAAGAATGATTAAGGCAACCAGCTCCTTCGACATTACGACGCTGAAGCTCGGTTCGGCTTTGCATATGCGCTACCGGCATCCGGTTTTCGTGATGATGCGGTATCTGTATCTCTTACTCATTCCTCTGGGTGCTTTCCTTTTGTGGAAAGGGGACGAAATGTTCGGCTACCTCTTCCTCATGACAGGGCCGATTCTTTTTGTGCGGAAGTTCTTCTGGCAATATCGGCTGATACAGAATGCCAAGAGTTCTCCGCAGTCCGGGCACAATTTGTATTGGACGTTTCGTGAGGACGGGATCCACCAGAAGTCTGAGTTTCATGATGTTGATCTCAAGTGGGAATCGCTCTGTGATCGCTTTCTTTCTCCCAAGTGCATCCTTCTCTACCCTGAGAGGAATCAGTATCTCATCCTCCCGAAGGAGTCCTTTGAGACGCCGGAGGATTTTGAGGTGGTTTCTCGTCTGATTAGCGGCAAGATTCCCTCACTCAGATAGCCGGGCAGACTCGTTCGTCCTGGAAATCAGGCACTCCGTTTTTCCGGGAAACGAGGCGTTCGTTGACATGGGAAAATTTCCCCGCTTTTTGATAGCGGAGATCTGCGGAAGCGAAGTGAGCTGCTACCGCTCGACGGGGGATGTTGCCGAAGTTGGGCGGGTTTCCGTGAAGGGTGTGCGAGTTGAAGATGACAAGGTCGCCAGCTTTGAGTGCCATCCGTTTCATGTGCGATTCACCGCGGCCATCGGGAATGATGCTGATCGGGCCCATTTCGTCGGTATAATCGATGAGAGGAATCCACGCGGTTGCCATTTGTGTGGCTGCGCAAGTGAGCCAGCGCGATTCCTCCCGATGCCAGTGGTAGTTCATTTTTCCGGGATCACGGGGCTCTTCGTAGAGAAGTTGATCGTGCCAAAAGCGGATGCCATCCATCCCGGTGTTTTCAGCAACCAGTTTTGCCAGTCGCCCGTCCCGAAGGAGCTGGGCGAGGGGCGAAAGAAAGAAGGAAGCGAAGGGATTCTTGCGCGCGCGCGCGCGGCAGGGTCGGGGGCTAGGCCAAGAGAATGCGGGCTGGACGTCGTGCTCGCCCCGGTAGTAAGCGTCTTGTGCGGTAGCGACCTTTTCGATTTCCTTAGGCGAAAAGAATCCCCGCACGACAAGGTAGCCTTCCTGAGCAAGGAATCCACGACGTTTCTCAGGCAGGCACATGGGAATGAGCTAGTCTCGCGGTGGGAAAAAGGCAAATGATTCGTGAGGGGAATGAGGAGTTTTTTGGAGGTGATTAGCTCGAAGACCGAGAGCATCCTCTTCCGTCCTCGGGTCAACTCCCATTACCGTGAGGATTTCAACGTGATGGGGCTGAAGGTGGGCAAATAACTCTCCGTGACTTTTATGAGAGACGATATTGATGATTTGTCCTTCGCTATATTGGGGAGAGAATTATTGATCGTGAGGGACGCAGGCCGGGACGGTTGTGGCTCCATTTCCAGAATGTATCTTCCTTAGTGGCAGCGCTCTTCGATCACCGCTTGCGTCGCTGGATAGTGGCGGTGCGGTAGAAGACGATCGAGTCGCAGATGGAGCGAGCAAGGGTCTTCTGGTAGGCGGTGCTGTGGATGAGTCGGGCTTCGGTAGGATGGCTCATGAAGCCGCCTTCGAGGAGGATGGCGGGATGCTTGACTCCAGTGAGGACACTGAAGCGGGCGCGGCGGACTCCGCGATCGGGCACTTCCATGCCGGCTTTTTTGAGATGCATGCGAGTGCCCCAATGAATGGCGGTGGCCAAGGCAATGTTGGCAGAGTCTTGGCGGTTTCCTGCTTTGAGGACGAAGTCCGATGCTTTGAGGGAACGGCCATAGTGGGCCACTCCGACAGGGGAGAGGGTGAATGTTTCAATGCCCCGGGCGCGGTTGCGTCCCCGTTGGCCGATGGCATTGAAGTGGATGCTGACGAAGATCGCGTTGGAACATTTATTCGCGATATTGACACGTTGTTGGAGGGTGAGGAATTTATCGGAGTTTCGGGTCATGACGACCTTAAACTTCAGCTTGGTTAGATGGTCCTTGAGCATGCGCGCGACTTTGAGGTTGTAGTTTGCTTCGGTGCCGAGGCTATTACTACAACCTGGATCGCTGCCTCCGTGGCCTGGGTCGATGATAACGGTGTCAAAAGGGGTGGCCGAAGCGATGGACGCGGGCCGGAGGATGGGATCGATAATTTTAAGTAGATCGGTGACCGATACGTGGTAGCTCCCGTTGATTGCAATGATGGAATTGCTGAAGATGAATTTGACGTTATTCATCAGAACTTCCTGGGAACCGGCGGCGAAGAGAACGGTGATGTCCTTGTTCTTCATCTCGATCCTAGAACCAGAGAGAGAGAGAGTAGGGAACTTGTAGAAGCCTTTGACTTGAGAGAGGTCGACGTATTCGACACCATTGCGCTCCACTTTTTTCCAGGCATAATCGGCTGCCTGGCCAGCGGTGGAGAGGAGGATCGTGAGAGTCGCAAACAACCAAAGGAATTTTTTAAAAAGGATGTTCATGGAACAAGAAGAAAGAATGTTACCGATTCTCTGCGAGAAAAGGCTAATGCCAAGGGGAAAAGTGGCCAGTATTTCATGTTTCTTGGTGATTCCGCTCGTGTTCGCTGCTTCTCCGTGAATCTATGATTGGCAAGAGCGAGGTGGGAAACTAACTTTCTCGTATGGAGCCAATTTACGAGGGCAAAGCCAAGAAACTCTTTACGACCGACGACCCCGAAGTGCTCCGCATGGAGTATAAAGATGAGGCCACTGCCTTCAATGCGCAGAAGAAGGCCAAGTTTGAAAATAAGGGTAGGCTGAACAAGGCGATCACGCTCCTGATGTATCAGATGATGGAGGAAAAAGGGGTGCCAACCCATCTCGTATCTGATGTTGATGAGGTCAATCTGTTGGTGAAGAAGGTGGATATCCTGATGGTGGAGGTCATCGTGCGGAATAGCGCTGCGGGTAGCTTTTGCAAGCGAACGGCCATGGAAGAGGGAACGGAGTTTAAGATTCCCATTGTGGAATTTTCCTACAAGTCCGACGAACTCGGAGATCCTCTCATTAATGAAGATTACGCCCGTGAGATGAATATTGCTTCGCCCGAGGACTGCGCCTTTTTAAAAAAGCAAGCGCTCGTGATCAACGACGTCATGTCCGCCTTTTTCCTGCAGTGCGGGCTCAAGCTGGTGGACTTTAAGATTGAGTTTGGAAAAGATGGTAATGGTAAGATCGTGCTCGCCGATGAGGTGAGCCCCGATACCTGCCGTCTTTGGGATGCCACGACCGGGAAGAAGATGGACAAGGATCGATTCCGTGAAGATCTCGGCGGTGTGATGGAAGGCTATGAGGAAGTGCTTGCGAGATTGGAGAAGGCGCGCGGATAGGAAGCTTTGAACGCTGATCTCTGGCCGTGGCCTCTTGGTCTTTGGGTTTTTATAGCCACGAAGTAGACGAAAGGGGCGAAATTTGGTTAGGAAGATTATTCTCTCCCCACGGTGCGCTTGACGGTGTTGACTTTCGGCATGACTCGCATTGGAACTCCATTCACGTCGTCTGCTAAAAAGGTAATGCTTTGTGGCTCGGGGGAGCTGGGGAAAGAAGTGGCGATCGAGCTTCAGCGCTATGGTGTCGAAGTAATCGCTTGCGATGCCTACGCAAATGCTCCGGCGATGTAGGTGGCGGATCGAGCGCATGTTTTTTCGATGCTCGATGGTGAGGCCCTTTGCAGGGTGGTTGCGGAAGAGAAACCCGATTTGATCGTTCCCGAGATGGAGGCGATTGCCACCGACACTCTTGCTGAGATGGAAGCGGAAGGAATGGCGACCGTGATTCCCACCGCGCGCGCGACGCAGCTCACGATGAACCGCGAGGGGATCAGGCGGATGGCGGCGGAAGAGCTGGGCTGTAAAACGTCGCCTTACCAATTTGCGGGCACGCTTGAAGAATATCGGGCCGCCATTTCTGAGATTGGACTGCCCTGTGTGGTAAAGCCGATCATGTCGTCCTCTGGAAAGGGTCAAAGCACGCTGAAGACGGATGCGGATGTGCACGCAGCATGGGAATATGCTCAAGAGGGAGGTCGAGCGGGCGCAGGAAAAGTGATCGTGGAAGGTTTTGTTGATTTTGATTACGAAATCACCATGCTCACGGTGCGCCACGTGGGTGGAACTTCGTTTTGCGATCCGATCGGGCATATCCAGGTCGATGGCGACTACCGCGAATCCTGGCAACCGCAGCCGATGACTAAGGCCGCTCTCGCGGGCGCGCATGAAATGGCCGCGAAGGTCACTGAAAACCTTGGGGGGCTTGGTGTCTTTGGAGTAGAGCTTTTTGTCAAAGGCGATGAGGTCATCTTTTCTGAGGTCTCACCGAGGCCCCACGACACCGGAATGGTGACGATGATTTCGCAGGATCTGAGCCAGTTTGCGCTGCATGCCCGGGCTATCCTGGGGCTTCCGATTCCCAATATTAAAACCCATGAGGCGAGTGCCTCTTGCGCGCACGTGGTGGAGGGGCATTCTGAAAATGTCAGCTTTGGAAATGTCGAGAAGGCTCTCGTGAAGGCTGATACTCAGCTGCGTCTCTTTGGAAAACCTGCAGTGGCCGGGAAACTTCGCATGGCAGTGGGACTCGCGCGTGGCGGGGACATCGAAATCGCCCGTGAAAAGGCGCGCGGTGTGATTGAGGCCTTGGAGACGAATCTCTAGCTGAAAGGGATCAAAAATAGGCTCTTCACTCAGACTGTTTCGCGTTAGGAAAGAGTTGGCATAAATGATGATGGTCGGAGCCTGCATGGGAGCGGCAAAGATTATCAGCATGATTCAGGAATCGTAGGCGCCGAGTCAGCGGTTCACGGATCGCTTTCGATAAGATGGGCACGCGGGAGCTGGTGATCCATAAGTCTTCGACGATCTTTATTTGTCTGAACGGACTCCGTCTATTCTTCTTAGAGGAGGGACAGAAAATCTCCGCATAAAAAAGTCTGCAGGGCTTTTGAAAAAGGGTGCTTGTTTAGGTTTTTATCGCTTGTGGGGGCTTGTCCTGGTGAGAGGCCTTTTGGTCAAGTGGAGGTGATTGGGCGGTGGTGACGGGAGTTTATCTTCCTCGAAATGCTAGGTTTAAGTAGAAAAAGCCTTCTTTTTTTAAGAAAAAGAAAACTTTCATCTAATAAATCGCTTCTTGAGATGTCTCCCCTGTAGAAAGAAAATGTTATCCAGTGTCGCAAGGAACTCCACATCGGGCATCGAGCCCTCAAATTATGCGCCTGCCCGGTAAGAAAGCTTCCCGGGCAGAGAAGCCTGATTTGGAGACGGTCTTCTCCACTGAGGAGACGATCTTGTTGCACTACGCCTTTGGTATCTTGGGCCGAAGGGAGCTTGCGGAAGAAGTGGTGCAGGACGCCTTTTTGAAATTGCACGAGCACTGGGAGGAAGTGGACATCCCAAGGGCTTGGCTTTTCCGCTGCGTGCGGAACCTTGCGCTCAATGTCATCCGAAAGAACAAACGGGAAGTGATCGACGGTGGCCTCGGGGAGCGGGCTGAAACGCGTGAATGTCCCGACACCGAGCTCAGCCGCATGGAAGCCGTCGGGATGATCCGCCTTCTTATATCCGAGATGGCAGACCGTGATCAGGAAATGGTGCGGCTAAAATATTTTGAGGATCTTAAATACCAAGAGATCGCCCAGCGCCTCGAGATGAGCGTTGGAAACGTCGGCTACCGCCTGCACCACCTCCTGAAGGATTTGGGCGAACGACTCAGAAAATCAGGAATCGAAGGAGGCCTCTCATGATCTCATCGAATCTCAATCCAGCTCACCGCTGCGAAGACAGCCGGGACGGACTGTCCTACGGGAGCAAACCCCAGAAAAATATTTCTCATGAATGATGACCTGCACAGTTTTATCGAGCCTGAACTCGAAGCGCGCATCGTGGCCCTAATCCTCGGTGAGGCATCCGCCTTTGAAAAGGAGGAGCTTGAGCGCATTATCGCCGAGCGCCCGGAAGTGGCGATTTGGAAACGGCGCATCGAATTGGTTCACGGACTGGTGGGCGAGGCGTCCCAGCCGGATGAGGTGGATAGGTGGACCCTTTCGAGTGAACGACGGGAGCGGGTGCTGCGTGTGGCGCGAAAGGAAAAGGAGACGAATCCTTTTCGGCTCGCAGAGATCCCACGTCGATCGGAGCGTCGTCAGTGGTTTGTGGTGGCGGCAGCGGTTGCTATCTGCTTTGTGATCTTTGGTTTGATGACGCCGTCTATTCTGAAGTCGAAAAAGAATCCCGGTTTTGCCGTGTTTAGTGAGGCAAATCGTATCACGGATCAAGAACGATTGGACTCAGAAATTCAACGTTTGGGAGATGAGGTGAATGACAAGCAGAAGGCTCTTACTGTTCTTACTCAGCAATATGGTATTCCTTATTTTGATGGGAGGAAGGCGTCCCCTGTAGGGCTGACCGAAGAGAGACACTATGCCTTTAGAATCAGTAATGAGGGAGAAAAACCCAACGGAAGTTTGAGCTCCGGGAGTGCTCTCGCTTCGATTGGAGATGCCATGATTTCGAACGAGATCGCTCCGCCCAAGGCGGCGCGGCTTACAGACCTCCCTAATAATTTCTTCGGTGCGACGATGGTAAACGAGGAACTTAAATCAGAAGGAATCACGACCCAGAGTGTGCTCACAAATACGAGACATAGTGGTTTGGAGAAAGATATCTCAGCCTTGGGTGAGAAAGTTGAGGGCTTTCATAAAACTGACAGTGGACTTGTAGATGCTCCTGCTGCGCCGAAGAAAGAGGGACGCCTTGGTGATCAAGATCAATCGGATTTCGCAGTTACTCAGACGACATCTGACGGAATATCTTTCGATGTGCCTCCTGCCGCGGCTCCCGTGCCGGAGGCTCGTCAAGATCAGCGCCAAGAAATAAGCCGGGAATTGGTGAAGCTGCGGGAGGTCAAGTTGGCAGAAGGGAAAGATTTTTTCTATCAGGAAACCGAAGGGTTGCGTCGAGCTGGAGAAAAGACTCCTCCTCCCGTAGCGGTCACTGCCAGCGGGGCTCTTTCTGGTAGAGCGGGAGGAGGGGGAGGAATGGTGGATGCCGCGGCCCTTCTCGCATTTGGATTTGAGGTAGAGAGTCTTCAGCTCAAGCGGGAAGAAGTCTCTTCTGATCCGTTTTCTGCTCCAGCAGACGATGCTAAGAGCGTTTCAGCGAAACCCGCGCAACCTACGAATATTGCTATCGCGGGGAATGAGCCAAAGCAGATCGCGGTGACTACCAAGTCCGTCGAACAAAAAGCGGACGAACGCGATAATGGACGTGAAGTCGCTTCTGAAAAGCTGTTTAAGGGGCAGAATAATAAAAGCCTTTACGCTGGAAATCCCGAGACAGAATGGGACGAAAAAGAGACCTATAAATCAGCAAAGAGTGGTTTGGTTCGTGAACAGCAAGAATTGACGAGAGATCGGGGAGTGGACCGAATTAGTTCGGGGAAAATAATTGAGATTCCAACGAGTGCCATGGTCGCTGCTGATGAATCCAAGGACGAAGGAAAGGTCCAGTGGGATGTTGGATTTGCTGAAGGCGTCGAAGCTTCCAAGGATTCTAAATCTGTTGAAGTAGATGAAAATATTTTGAGTTCCAAATGGAAAGTCAGTAGTAACTTCAGCGATGAAGATGGCTATGTCGGACAGGAAGAATTTGTTGCAGAGTCAGCGGACTCATTCAGGATCAGTGCTCGTAAAGGACGGCGGTTGAGTGTTGATGAGGGCGGGGCCGTGGCTCCTGCCCAGGATCGACTGAGCCGATCGCAGAGGGGTTTGAATGGGGGCCATGGCACGACGGTTGACGGTGTTTTTGTATCAGGAAATGAGATTAGCGTTAAAACTAAAAGTGGAACGGGAGGTGTAATTCTCGGAGTAGATGCCGAAGCGAAGCCAGCTGCCATTGATAGGGTGTCGAGACGAGAGTTGATCTCGGAAGGCAATACAAGAGAGGGTGAGTCCCCTTCCAAAGAAAGGAAGAAGCTGGTGGGTCAACTCTCGGACAAGCTAGAAACCCTCGTTTCCGAAAAATCGGATTCCACCTTCTCACTCAACGTGAGCGATGTTTCCTTCAAGCTCGCTAAGTCGGCGCTTGGGGAGGGTCGGTGGCCGGATGCTTCTAAGGTGCGGTCTGAGGAGTTTGTGAATGCCTTTGATTATGGCGACACAAAGCCGAACCGTGCGGAAAAAGTTTCCTGCGTTATCGAACAAGGATCCCATCCCTTCATGCAGCAGCGCAGTCTCATGCGGGTGGCTTTGAGCACTGCTGCTCTGGGGCGCAATGCTTCGACGCCGCTTCGCTTGACCATTCTTCTCGATCAAAGCGGATCGATGGAGCGGAACGACCGCGCCGAGAGTGTCCGTCGGGCCTTTGATCTTCTCGCGGTCCAACTGACAGCAGCCGATGAGGTGACCTTGGTGGGCTTCGCCCGTACGCCGCGTCTTTTAGCGGAACGTGTGAAGGGAGATCAGTGTGCAAAGCTCTCGCAGATCGTGAACGACACGCCGACCGAAGGAGGCACGAACCTCGAAGAAGCACTCACGGTTGGTTTGCAGTTGGCCAAGCAGCAGTTTCTCGAGAACGCGCAAAACCGCATCATTCTCCTCACCGATGGTGCGGCCAACTTAGGCGACGCACTTCCCAAAACGCTTTCGAAGGAAGTCGAGAAAATGCGCCGTGCCGGCGTGGCCTTCGATGCCTGCGGAGTTGGGGCAGACGGTTTCAATGACGACATTTTAAGCGCTCTCACCAAGCAAGGTGACGGGCGTTACTACTTTCTCGATCGCCCAGAAGATGCCGACGAAGGCTTCGCCCGTCAGATCGCAGGAGCGCTTCGCCCTTCTGCCAAGAACGTCAAGGTGCAGGTCATTTTTAACCCTGATCGGGTCGAGCGCTTTAACCTCTACGGATTTAAAAAGCACAAGCTGAATAAGGAAGATTTCCGTAATGACTCGGTCGATGCCGCAGAGATGGCGGCCGAAGAAAGCGGCGTGGCGATGTATCACTATCAAGCGATGCCTCAGGGTCGCGGCGATGTTGGGACGGTCTCGGTTCGCTTCCAGGATGTAGCCAGCGGCAAGATGATCGAACGCACCTGGAACATACCTTACGAGCCTTCGATGGTCGACTTTTTCCAAGCGACTCCATCGTTGCAGCTTGCCGGCGCGGCGGCTCTCTTCGGGGAGAAGCTGAAAGGGTCGGTGGTGGGCGAGCGCGTCGAGCTCGGTGAACTCCGTCGCTCGGTCTCGGGAGTCCAGGGAACCTTCGGCGGGCAACGTCGCTTCGAAGAACTCCGCACCATGCTCGAGCAAGCCAGTCGTTAATCTGTCTCCGATTTTACCATTCGTTTACCAATCACAACTTTCCCAGTCCTTACGTTTTAAACTCTATGAAATTCACCCATTTGATTCCTCTGGCTCTGGCTTCGATCAGTTCCCTCTGGGGGCAAGCCGAAGCCGAGAAAGCTTCTGTCACCACGACGCTCGATAAAAAAGGCCACAGCATTGTCGTGGAAGCCCGCGGGGTGCAGCCTAAAGCGCCGCTTTTTTACTCGATCTCGGTCGAGGCGGGGGCTCGTTTTTCTCCGGAGCGACTGCGTGAGTGGGCGCACCTTGAGTTTAAGATTCAACAAGGCGAGGCCGATCAGCTTTCTCTCGAGATGCTAGGTTGGGTTGACGTTCTGAAGGTGGAGGGCGAGAGCCTGAAATCCTGGTCGGTGCGTAAAGAAGACGGACGCCGCTATCTCGATCTCATTCCGAAAGTCACGAAGGGCATCAAGGATTTGAAGGCCATGGTCTATCTTGAGAGAAAGGACTTCAAATTCCCTCTTACGACGCAAGCTACTACCTATGGCCCGGCGGAAAAGAATGTCGGCTTCTCGGCGAAGTATTCCTTCACCAGCGTCGGCGGCTTGGCTCATCGACTGATCAGTGCCAATGGAGCGATGCATCTCGATAGTGATGATGATACTGTGGACGAGCTCACCTCGACGCGTCGTTCTGAACTTAAGGTTGAAATTTTTAGAGAAGCGTCCCGTCCGCTCCCCGTTGAGCTGACGAATGCCACTCTGGAAGGCCAGCTCGATGCAGAAGGAAGCTCGGCGATGTTCCGTCTCAAGGGACTCATTCGCGTCACGGCAACCGAGCCGGTGAGTTTCGATATTCTCAGCGGGCAGGCCGCTCCGACCTCGCAAGTGGGAGGCGACAAGATGCGCCTCGTTTTGGATTCAAGCGATGACCCTCCTGTTTACCGCTTACATTTCACCGCGGCCGGCGAATATCCGATCGATCTTTCCTTCGTCGCTCCCATCAGCGGTCAGGGCGGGCCAAAGAATTTTTCCTTTTTTGTCCCCAGCGGTGCAGTGGTCCCCGTGACCTTGAAAGGCGTGGCGGACTCTTCGGACTTTTTGCCGGTGAGCACGATTCAGCCGACCTGGACTAACGAAGGCTGGCGCGGATTTCTTCCGGCCACTGGTTACTGCGCGTTTGTCTGGGAGCCCAAGCGCACTCGTGGCGATGGTAAACTTTTCTTCACCAGCGAGTCCATGAGTGACCTCGCAGTCGGTGCCGGATTGGTTCGTCAGAGCACGGAACTTCGACTTAAGACTCTCCAGGGCTCGCTTCCTTCCCTCAAACTGAAGCTTGATGGAACGGGCGAGATCCTTGCCGTTGAGGGGGGGGACGTCTTGAGCTGGAAGGTCGATAAAGGGATCTTGGACATTACGCTAAGCCGCCCGGTGACCGATGAAGCGAGCTTTCTGATTCGCTCGCAGGCTGCTCTGAATGTCCTGCCATCTCAAATCGAGCCGCTTCGAATCACGCCTCAGGGTGCGGTGCGTCACTCCGGATATCTCCGGGTTTACAATAATGGTGCGGTTCGTTTGGAGGTCATGAAGACCAAGGGGCTAGCTCAACTTTCCCCCGATCAATTTCCTGAGTCGAGCCAGCTTCGAGAAGGTCAGCGTCAGGTGTTTTACTACCGTTTTCCCTCCGCAGAGCGTAGCTACATCGTGGCGGCCGAGCGCGTGAAGCCAGAGATCAATCTCTCGCAACTTCTTAGTTACGAACTGACCGAGACCGACCGTGTGCTCCGGGCCGATCTGGAATTGGACATCCGCGAAGCGGGGATTCGAGAGTTTGAATTTTATGCTCCGGCGGATTATTCGCCGGTCGCGATCACTGCGGCAAGCTTTGCTGATTACGTTGCGAGCGCGCCAGAGAGCGGACGACGTCGCATTAAGGTTCTTTTTGAAAAAGAGATCCTCGGCAAGCACCTCGTGCAGGTTCATCTCGAAAAGAATTCTCCCGCCAAAGCGGGTCCTTGGCAGCTTCCTACGCTTACTTTCCCGGGAGCGAAGTTTACCCGTGGTGAGCTCGGCGTGAGCGCTGCTCCGGGATATCGCGTGAGTGCCGGAAAGGTGACCGGACTTGGCGAAATGCCTCTCATTCATTTCCAAAAGCCCAACCCGCGCCTTCAGTTGGCCTATCGTATCCGCAGCGACGAATGGCAGGGTAATCTCAATGTCGAGGTCCTGAGCCAGAACGTGCAGACCGATGTTTTCCACCTTTATTCGCTCAAGGAAAATACCGCTTATGTCTCGGTTCTCGTGAACTACTTTGTGACCGGTTCACCTTCGAGTGAGTGGACTCTTACTGTTCCGGAAGGCGCCGAGCACCTCAATGTCGATGGCCGCGATGTGCGGGATTCGCAGGTGGTCGACGGCATTCTCAGCGTGCCGTTGCATCGTCCGGTGATGGGTGCTTACCAACTTCTCGTGACCTATGAGCAGAAGTCCGAGGCCGCCATTTCGATGGCTGGTCTTACTCCTCAGAATGTCCAAGGCGAGCGCGGTTTTGTACAGGTAGTTAGCCCTGGACAGGTGGAGCTTAAGGATGTTTCCATGAGCAAACATCTCATCAAGCTCGATCCGCTGGAGCTGCCCGCCGAGTATCGTCTCATGTCGCATGCGCCGTCGCTCGCTGCTTGGCAATACACCGCCCGTCCAATTTCGCTCACCGCCAATGTTTCTTGGTTTGAGCGCGGAGAGATGGCGCGGCAGGTCGTGGAGTATGCCGATCTTTCCAGCCGCATTGCACGCGATGGGGGAGTCGTGACCGATAGCACCTTCCAAGTTCGCACACGTGGCGAGCGCTCCCTTTTAATGTCCGTTCCTCAGGGAGTTTCCATCCGTAGTGTTTCGGTGGATGGCAAGCCCGTTACCATTCGTGAGGCTGATGATCAGCGACTCATTCCACTTCCCGATACGGTGACTCCGAATGAGCCCGTGCGTGTGGAGGTGCGGTCCAGTAACACTGGAAATGGCGATGAAGTGAGAGTTCTCGCCCCCACGATCGCAGGAACGACCCAGCTCCTGACGAAGTGGCAGATTCTCGCCGACTCTGGTTATGTGCTTGATCCGTTGAATTCTGGAAGGCTTGAACTTATTACAAAATACAGCCGTGAAAGTGGCTTTAAGTGGATCGAAAGAAACTCTCTGCTCTCCTTCACGCTCGTCCTTCTCGGTTGGGCCGCAGGGTGGGGGATGATGCGCGGAAATCGCGGCGTCATCTCCTTCGTTGGGGCGCTTATTATCTTTGCCGCGTCTGTCGGGGGCTTCTCACTAGCGAAAAATAGCTTCACCTCGGTGCGGGTGGCACCCACCGAGCTTTTTTATTCGGTTCCAGTTCTGGCACCGGGAAACCCTCTCATGGTCGTAGTGAATCATCACGAAGCGGGATCGATTTTGCGCTCCGATTTTGGGCTTCAGCTTTCGATGATCGGGGTGATCGCTCTCGTTTGCGCTTGGAAATTTCCAGCCATGCGTCTTCTGCTCATTATAGTTGGAATGATCACGATTGCCATTGGCACCCTTTCTTATGCCGATGGCGCGGGTTGGTTCTTTATCGTCCTCGGCTTAGTTATTCTCTGGTCGCTCTGGAGCCTTTCGAGTTCTCGCCTCGATGAATGGTGCGACCTGTTCCGCAAGAATGATAAGGAAGAAGATTTGGAAGATGACGATGATGAGTCTGAACCGAGTCCCTCTGGAGGGATGATTGCGGCCATTGCTTTAGCGCTGACACTTACTTTGGGCCTCGTTCAGGATGCCTCCGCCACGGTAGTCGAAATAGAAGAACCGACTTGGCCCGCCGTCGACTCGCTTAGCGAAACTTGGACAATCAAGGACGAGCGTCTCACTTCAGCAGGGATCGTCACGATTACCGGAAAAGTGGGTGAGCAATTTCTTCTTCTCTCTTCACCCGGCGTTCTCACCGAGTTCAAGGGCGAGGGCTTGAAGGTGACAACCAAGGACGCAGGCTACTTTGTTACGCCCACTCTAGAGGGGACTCATCAGGCCACTTTTTCCTACCAAATGACTGTCGCAGAGGTAACGAAGGGGATCAATATTCTCACCGGAGTTGCCGCTGTTCGTTCGATTGATGTACGTTATGAAGCTGCCGGGTGGGACATTCAATCGTCGCTCGCGGTCCAACGCATCGTTCAGAAATCCGATCAAGGGAGCGCTGCGAAGCTGTGGCTCCGCCCTCTGCGAGGAGGTCTGGTTGTCTTAAGGCCCAAGGCACGCGATGTCTCGGCTGAGGCTTCCCGCTTTTTCGCGGAAGTGAGCCAGGTCTTTATCCCAGGACCCGGGGTAGTCGATGGTATTCATCAGATTAGCATACGCCCCTCCCAAGGCGAGGTGAAGGAACTGGTGTTGACGGTGCCCGAGGATTTCACTGTTAGTGAAGTTCGAAGCAGTGTTGTTGGACCGTGGAGATTCGATCCAGAGAAACGACTTTTGAAAATTGAAGTGACCCCGAATCAATCACGCCCCTTTGATCTAATTGTCGAAACTCAGCGTAGTCTTGCGACCCTTCCCTCGTCCTTCACGGTCGAGCCGATGCGTGTCGTGGGTGCTTCCGGTGAAGTGGGCATGATCGCTCTGGCCTTCGGTGACGAGGCTCAGCTTGACAAAGAAACTCCTGCCGGACTCTCGCTCGTCAACCTCACCGACTTTGATTCCCGACTCATCCCCGCAGTGCGCGAAGGGAAGAAGCGGGCCGCCCTTCAAAAAGTCTATCGCTACAGTAAGGCGAAAGCTTCTCTGAAAGTCGATGTCGCCCCGGTTGCTCCCGAGGTACGCGTAAGTTCCAATCAAAAGCTCTCGCTCGGCGACGAGCGCACGGTCCTCGCAATCGACTTTGTCGCGGCGATTACCCGGGCGGGCGTCTTCCGTCTCAGTTTCCCGATGCCCGATGGCTTTGAGGTCGAGTCCTTCACCGGTGGAGCGCTCAATCACTGGGTCGAATCCACCGAAGACAAGGAGCGAATGATTTTGATGAACCTCAATGGTAAGACGCTGGGGGCACAGAAATTTTCCATCGTTCTCACCGGACCTTCGGCCTTCATTCCAAGTGAATCATGGGCGGTGCCCAAGTTCCGTCTTCGTGAAGCGACCCGCCAGTCCGGCCAGCTCGTGCTTGTTCCCGGACGCGGCATTCAGCTTCGCGTCACAGAACGTAAGGATGTCTCGGCTCTCGATCCTCGTTCGATCGGAGGCAATCAGCCGGGTTCACTGGCTTTCCGACTTCTTCAAGATTCCTGGTCACTGGGTCTCGCGATCAATCAGCTGGAGCCCTCGATCGCCGCTCGTCTCCTACACGATATCGAACTTCGTGAAGGTCGCTCGCGCTCGCGTATCGATTTTCGCTTACAGATCGATCAAGCCTCCATCCGCACGCTGCGCCTTTTCTTCCCGGGTCTTAGTGAGCTGGACGCTCAGACGCTTCGAGCTTCGGGCAGCGAGGTCCGCGACATTGTCAAGGTAGCCGATCTACCTGAAGCCTGGGATCTCCAGTTCAAGCGTCGCGTCACCGGAGAAACGACGGTTCGTATCGAGTTTGAACAAAACAATCAGGATGACTCCAGTGTGCGCATCGATAGCTGCGAGGTGGAAGCGGCCCGCCAGCAGGAAAGTTTCCTCGCGTTGCGTCCCGGAGTTCGTTTGGAACTCTCAACGCAGGACTCCGAGGGCTGGGCCAGCATCGATTGGGCCGCTTTGCCGAAGTCACTGCGACAGGCCGACCGCTCCGGCGTTCCGGCGGCTCTCTTCCGCACCATGCGAAAAGATCGCCCGGTCGTTGTCGCCTTGAAACGTCACGCTGTTGCCAGCGGCACCAAGCTTCGTGTGAAAAGTGGACGCCTTCTCAGTGTCGTTTCCCCTGGTGGTGAGTTGATGAGCCAAGCCGATCTCGTGATCGAAGCTCTTCAGCGAGGTCCGTTAGATTTGGTTCTCCCGAAAGGGAGCCGACTCTTCGGTGTCTTCGTCAATGAAGAGAGTGCTCTTGTGGTGAAGAAAGGCGACGGCTACGTTTTTAATGTCAGCGGTGATGCGGGAACGATCGAAGCTAAAGTGCGCGTCTCCTATGCCACGACTCTTCAGAAAGACTCCCTCAGTGACTTTGAACTGGAAGCCTTCCGCGTCGGAGAGCCTCTTGAGAATGTCACTTGGACCATCGTTGTTCCGGAGCAATATCGTTTACGCCATTCGGAAGGCGATCTCGATGTCCTCGATTACGGCGAACCGGGTTCGGTCTCAATCGGCGAATACCTTTCGCTTGTGACTTCGCGTAATAACAGCAAAGCCGAAGGCGCCCGCACCCGTCTGGGGCAAGTGACCAATTTCCTCCAAAGCGGAGATCAGGGCAAGGCGGCCATGACCTTGGAGCAGGTTTACAACGGAAACGCTCTCGATGCCGCGAGCAACGAGGACGCCCGTGTGAAGCTCGAAAACCTCGTGACCCAACAAGCGGTCGTGGGTCTCAATACGAGACGCCAACGCCTCTACCTCGATAACCGGGCGCAAGTAGATCAGGGGGATCTGAACGACCAAATTGAGGTCGCTGCCAATGCCAACCCCGTCTTTTCCGGAAACCTGAACTACGACAAGGATGATTTTGCAAATGTGACCTTGGGGAACAATATCCAGGTCAATCGCATGCTCAACACGATTGCTACGAAGTGGATCAAGCATCAGCGAGTGACCGAGCCGGTTCCTCAACTTCTCGATCCCGTCATTTCTTCATCCGGAAGAAGCATCGTCTTCGAACGCGAGATCCAAGTTAGCGGAGAAAAACCACTGCAACTGGAACTCGAGTTCGAGAAAAAAGGCGGCCAGAGCAATAGCCTCACCACGGTATGGCTCTTCATCCTCCTAGTCCTCAGCTTTTTCCTCATCTGGAAAGCTACCACGGCGAAGAGCTAGCCCACCGAGGAATGAGGGGAGCACCGCCGTTCAGGTGGTTGCGCTCATTACGGCCAGTCCCGAAGGGACCAGATCTCTCCGGCGAGGTCAGTCAAGGCTTCGCGTGGCTTCTGGGCTCCGGTTTCGCGTTTGGACCCAAATTTTTCACGGCTTAGATTAAAGACTCCGTCGACAAAGCTGCGACTTTCCAAGACGACTCCATCGCGAAAGTATCTCACGCGGTAGCAGACAACTTTGGCAATCTAAAGGTTGCAGGCTTCGTCCTTTTCGAGGCCGGCAGAAAGGGGGAAAGGGATAAGAGCGAAGAGAAATTGGTGAAGCTGGATGCTGGGCTTCCTCCTTCGCCAAGCCAACGGTGCGGCAGGTGTTCGTGCTTTTCCTGAGTTGAGGATTGGCGGCCTTTGGGTTTGTTCCTTTAGGAGAACTGGAGGGCTCCGCCTTGGCAGAGTTTTTCTTCGCCGAAGTGGGGGATGTGGTGGCCCATGGAGTGGGCGAGGGACATGAGGAGCCGGTTGTGGGCGACTTTGACGAAGCTGTGCATCCGGCCAGTAGTGAGGCCGCTTCCTCCCCCGATGATGACGGTGGGGATGTTGTCAAGGGTGTGGGTGTTTCCTTGTCCGAGTTCGTTGACCCAGACGATTGTGGTGTGGTCGAGCATGTTGCCATCGCCTCCAGGTTCTGGAGTTTCGCGGAGTTTTCCGGCGAGGTAGGCGAGCTGCTGAGCGAACCAGATGTTGATCTTTTCGAGCTTATTTTGAGCCTCTTGATTCTTATCGGGTTCGTGACTAAGGGAATGGTGGCCGTCATTGATGCCGAGCCAATTCATGCGAGCTTGTCCGACGGAACGCATGAACTGCAGGGTGCCGACGCGTGCCATGTCATTGGCCATGGCGTTGATGAGAAGATCCATCTGCATGCGTGCGATCTGGGGAGTGTTATCATTGACGAGTTCGATATTTGGGTCGAGTTCGGGCTCGGGATGGACGAGTTCATCTTGCTTCGCGGAAGCCTGCATTTCCTGCTCGAGTTGGCGGACGAGTTCGATGTGCTGTTGTAAGAGGGCTTGGTCTTCGGCGGCAAGGGACTTGGACACTTTTTTGAGATCGCTTCCAAGGGAGTCGAGGATCGAGGTGTAGGTTTCGCGATCCTTTGACTGGCCGTAGAGCTTATTGAGCATCTGGTAGGGATCGTCCATTGGGGCGACGGGCTGGTTTGATCCGGCGTAGGACATGCGGGTCCATGGATCGGCGCGGTCGGGGACGGCGATGCCTACTTCGAGAGAGCCGAAGCGCGTGCGCGTGGTTTCGTTCTTCTGGAGGAAGTTTTTGATTTCCTGATCGATGGAAATGGCGGAGGCCCAGCCGGCGGGTGAGTCGGATCCGCCTTGAATATTGCCGGGGTGGAGCCGTGCTCCGGTGAGGAGGCAGGACATGCCGCGCATGTGTCGGTCGCCATCGCCGCCGACCCGGTTGGCGATTCCCTTGAGGACCATGGACTGCTTTTGAAAGGGAGCGAGACAGGAAAGAATGGGGGAGGTCTTGAGATCGTTGGGGTCGCTGGGCCAGAACTTTGCCGGGACAGTGCCGTTTGGCGAGAACATGACGATGATCCGCTGCTTGCGGCCGACGGTGGCGCGGTCGGCAAAGGCGGGAAGGCCGGAGACAAAGGGAAGCGCGGCCGTGGAGATTCCGAGATCGCGGATGAATTGGCGGCGTGAGGTCATGAGAGAATATACGGGGAAGGGGAGAGGGTTTTATCCACAGATTTTGGAGATTAAGGCAGATTTTTGAAAAAGTGGTTGAGGGGGTGAGGTTTGAACATGAACGGTGAGATTTGAGCGGACTTCCGTCTTCGGAGCCTCTTTTGCCGAGGATACGGCGCGACAGGTGCTTGGGGACTTAGAGGAGAGCTCCTACGTGGGCTTTGACGCCGGCGGCCAGGCCTTCGAGGGAGTAGCCGCCTTCCAGGGCTGAGACGAGGCGGCCATTGGAAAATTCGTCGGCGATCTGGCGCATCCAGTTGGTGAGGGTTTGGTAGTCTTCGTCGAGGAGGCAGAACTGGCCGAGGGGATCGCCGAGACGGGAGTCGAAGCCGGCGGAGATCATGACAAGTTCGGGTTTGAACTTTCTCATGGCGAAGAGGAATTGGTCGTCGATCACACCGCCGATTTCGTTCATGGCGGAGCCGGAAGGGAGGGCTGCATTAAGGGTGAGGCCGCGGCCTTTTCCGCTTCCTTTTTCATCGTTGAAACCGGTGCCGGGATACCACGGAGATTGATGGGTGCTGCAGAAGAGGACGGTTTCGTCTTCGTAGAAGATGTCCTGGGTGCCGTTTCCGTGGTGGACGTCCCAGTCGAGGATAGCGACTTTTCCGACGCCGTATTTTCGCTGCGCGTAGCGGGCTGCCACGGCAACGTTATTAAAGACGCAAAATCCCATACCGCGATTCGGGGTGGCATGGTGACCGGGAGGGCGGACGGCGCAGAAGGCGCGCTTGATGGGATCGGGCTCCGATGAGAAAACGGCATCGACTGCGGCGCAGACGGACCCAGCGGCATGGGTGGCAACTTCCCAGCTGTCCGGGCAGACATCGGTATCTCCGGTGGAGAGTTGGGAGACGCCGGAGAGAATTTCTTTTTCGGCGAGCGCGACGTAGGAGGGATTGTGGACGGCTCGAAGATCCTCTCCGGCGGCCCGATGCGATTGGAGCGGTTTCATTTTTGTTGCGAGGCCGCTTTCTTCAAACATCGCGGTGACCGCATGGTATCGGGAAAAGTGCTCGGGATGCTGGCCGGTGACGTGCTTGAGGTAGAGATCGTCGAGGACCAAGCCAACTTCATGAGAGTTACCCATTTTCATGAGGTGAGGATGAGGGTGATTTGAGGAGGATGCTAGAGTCGAATTCTTATTGGGGAACGGTCGAAGCGGCAATCGTAGCGATGAGGTTTCGGATGTGGAAGTTGGAGTCCTGTAAGGTCTTGTGGAGTTCGTCCATTTTTGCGAACCCGTAGCTATTGACGGGTTGCTGGATGAGGTGATGGAAGAGGTGCTTGATAAAGGCGCGGTGGGCGTGGGGAGATTCGACGGCGAGTCGTGCGAGATCGCTGGGGCCCTTGATTCGGATCTTTTTTAAATCGGGAGTTTCGTAGTCGCTTTCAGAATTGATGGGTTTGTTGTTGTCGGAGGTGCGGAAGCGGCCGACGGCGTCGTAGTATTCGAGGGAAAACCCGATGGGGTTGATGATGGAGTGGCAGGCCATGCAGGCTTGGTCCTTGGTGAGAGCGGTGACCTTTTCCCGCATGGTGAGAGTGGGATCAAAGTCGGCGTCCTTGAACTCGATGGCATTGGGTGGGGGTTTGAGGAAACGACCGAGAATATTTCGGCTCAGGTAGACACCGCGGTGGATGGGGGAGGTTTGCTTGTGGTAGGAAAAGGCGGTGAGGATGTAGGGGTGGGTGAAGAGGCCGGCCCGTTGTCGGTCGGGGGTTGGGAGAAATTGGAAGGTGCCGTCTTTGGGCGCGGTGGCTCCGTAGAATTTAGCGAGGCGGGGGTTAAGGTAGACGTTTTCGGAGGTGAACAGGCGTCGGTAGTCGGAGGCCTCGGACCAGACGACATCATTGATGAAAAGGTTCAGCGAGGTTCTCAGGTCGGCGATGATGTGTTCATCGAATCCGGGGAAGGTTTTAGGGTCTTTGTTGAGGTGTTCTTTTTCGGAAAGGGAGAGCCAGTGGTAGAAAAAGGCATTGAGCTTGGTTCGCGCACGGGGGTCGCCAAGCATGCGCCAACATTCGTCCTGGATTTGCTTTGGAGTGACGAGGTGTCCTTTTTGGACGAGCTCTTGGAGACGTTTGTCGGGGACGGAATCCCAGAGGGTGCGGGCGAGATGGGCGGCTGTGGAGTGTTGATCGTAATCGCCCTTTTCGTTCCGTTTGAAAGAAGGATAGAGGAAGGAGGGCGAGGTCAGAGTGAGCATGAGGGAGCGCTTGGTGGCGGTCTCGTAGTCGCTTCCGGGCTGGGCGAAGATGGCATCGACGTGGGTCTTGTGCTGTTCCGGGGTGAGGGGGCGGGAGAAGGCGCGGCTGGCGAAGTCGGCGCAGAATTGTTTGAACTTTTCGGCACGGTCAGGCTGGTCGGATTTAGTGCGGGCGAGTTCGTCGATGTCATCGAAGATGAGCATGGTGGCCTCGATGGCGGCATTGGCGACGGCTTCACTCCAGGCTTTGGAAATGGAGGAGCCACGTTCGTAGCCCATTGAGGCATCATCGGCTGGGAAAGGAGTTGTTATGATGGCGGCTTTCGAAGCGCCATCGGGGTAAAGAATATGAGGCGGAAGGGGTTCCCAAGCGCCGTGGGGTGGTTTCCACTCGATGCGGAGGGATGATTTTTCTTCTTTGAAGCAGAGGAACTCGATGAAGACCGAGATGCCGTGACCGCCGAGGAGGAAGAGGGAGGATTCGATGGTGCGCATTTCATTTCCTGAGGAAACCCAACCGTCAATGAAGGGGACTTTTTTGTGGTCGGATTCGTTGAGATACATGCGTATCCCATTGGGAGAGATCATGCGGAAGGAATAGGTTCCGGTTTCGGGCGGAAGGAGGGATCCGGTCCAGTAAATGGAGTGAGCTTTTGGATTGATGCCATCGACTCCGTGTTTGCTGTTGATTTCGAAGGCTGGGACAGGGTCGAGACGTTCGATGAGCTTTCCTTTTCGGTCGTTCATCTTTTCCTTGTTAAAATAGTTTCCTTGGAGGCCTTGCTTGTCGCCTTGGTAGGGACGATTGCGGAAGGACTGGACGATGTCGGTGATGGAGCGACGATGTTGTTGCTGGCTGAGGCGGAGGAGATCTTGGCGAATGGGGTGGAGTTTGGCTTGTGCTTCGGGGGAGTAAAATGCGGCGTGGATGTACGCTGCGACGGCTTGGGCGTCTTCGTTGATGACGAGGTCTTCTTCGTCCTCTGGCATCGATTTGTGGATGTATTTGGTGAGCGATTCGAGGGATCGCTTGCCGACGAGGGCTTCGTCATATTCGTCATCGACTCCCTCGCCTTGATCTCCGTGGCAGGAGGCGCAATGCTTGGTGTAAATTGCGGAGCCATCGGGCGCGGAGAGGGCGAGCGATGGCAGAAGCAGAAGGAGGAATTGGAGAACTCGTGGCATTCGTTGAGGACTACGGTGAGGGACGGGGAATTTATCCACAGATTTCGCGAATTGACGCAGATTTTCAAATTACGGCTGGCTGGATTATGGGGCTTGGGCTCTGGTGGGAGATTTGAGATTTGAACACGAATAGTAAGATTTGAACGTGCTTGGTTGAGGGGCTTCCTTCTTCGCTAGGGAGCGACGGACGATCGTTTTTTTAGGGAGGTGAAATTGAGCATTTTTTTAGCAGGTTGACGGATTTTTTTGGGAGAGCAGAGTGGATGAATGATGAGATTTTTGGTGATGGCGGTTTTGTTGACGGGAAGTTTGGCGGGGAATGATATGGCGGTGCCTTATCGGGCCAATCAGAAAAATGACGGTTACATTGCCGAAAAGTGCCTACTCGATTATGACTTACCGGAGGGGGAGAAGGATTTTGCCACGGTGGTTTGGTTTCATGGTGGCGGGTTGACGGGTGGGAAACGCAGTATTCCCAAAGAGCTACGGGGGCAGGGGTTTGCGGTGGTCGCTCCGTCTTATCGTTTGAGTCCTGAGGTGACGTCGGTTGAGTGCTTAAAAGATGCGGCAGCGGCGGTGGCTTGGACCTTTGAAAATATCGAGAGACTGGGGGGGTCGAAAGAGAAGATCTTTATCAGTGGCCATTCGGCGGGAGGTTATCTTACGAGCATGTTGGGTTTGGATGAACGGTGGCTTAAACCTCACGATATTGAGTTGAATCAGATTGCTGGGTTGATTCCTTATAGCGGGCACACGATTACTCATTTTAATGTGCGTAAGGAGCGGGGCTTGGCGAACACCAGGGTGGTCGTGGATGAAATGGCGCCACTATTTCATGCGAGGAAAGATGCTCCGCCTATTTTGTTAATTACGGGAGATCGGGATAAGGAGATGTTGGGACGCTATGAGGAGAATGCTTACTTTTGGCGTATGATGCAGGAAGTGAAGCACCCGGATTGTGAGTTATTTGAACTCGAGGGATTTGACCATGGGGGGATGGCTATACCCGCGCACGGATTGTTGGTGAAGTGGGTTAGGGGAAAGTCGAAAGGGCGCTAAGATTCCTTAAGTTTGTTTCGGCCTCGGAACAAATTGAGGTGGCTACTTTTTCTGCGGTCCGTCGTAAAGCGGGAGGGGGAGTCTCTCGCTGGGGGTGCGGTCGGTTTTTGAAATGTGGGCGAGGCGTTTGAGGATATCGGGTTTTTTGTCAGCGAGATTGTTTCTCTCGTTGGGGTCGTCCCGGAGGTTGTAGAGCTCCCAAGGCAACTTGCCTTTTCTTGCCTGCTGGCGGATGGCCTTCCAGGGGTAGTCGGTCACGGCGAGTTGCAGGCCATACCCGTGGAATTCCCAGACCATGGGTTTGCTACGTGTGAATTTTTTTCCGGTGAGGGCGGAGGTAAGGTCGGAGCCATCGAGTCCGTTCGGTTTTTCGGTTCCCGCGACTGAGCAGAGCGTGGGGAACCAATCGGGGAAATAGGAGGGTGCATCGGTGGTTGATCCGGCTTCTGTTTTTCCGGGCCAGCGCACGATGGTGGGAACGCGAATGCCGCCTTCGTAGAGCGAGCCTTTCCAACCACGGAGGCCGGCGGATGAGTTAAAGAAGGGCGCGTCGACGCCACCGATGTGGAACTTGGGATCGCGGCCAGGGTGGGTGGTGCCGTTATCTGAAGTGAAGATGACGAGGGTGTTTTCCTCGAGGCCGTGTTCCTTGAGTCGTGTCAGGACGGTTCCGATGTGCTCATCGAGATCGGAAATCATCGAGGCATAACCGGCGCGGGGACGCGAGTGGGGAAGGTAGCCATTTTGGCCACGATAGGGACCGTTTTCATCGTCCCATTCCTTGGGGTAGCGATCTATCCACGCTTGCGGAGGATGCATGGAGACGTGAGGTTCGACGAAGGGAAGGTAGAGAAAGAAGGGCTGCGGCTGCGCCGAATCTTGAGATTTAAGATTTGAGATTTGAGACGCGCTTGTGGCGCATTGATCGAGGAAATCGAGGGCTTCTTCTAGGATGCGGTCGGGCGCGTAGACTTCTGCGCGGTAGGTGTCGGCGAGGATTTCTCCCTCGGGCTGGCGGGCGTGTCCGGGGATGGGGTTCTTATTGATGGGGTCGATCGAAAGGTCATCGTCGAGGAAGGGGGGGTAAAAGGAATGAGCGTTGCGCTGACAATTGTAGCCGTAGAAGCGGTCGAAGCCCTGGGTCATGGGCGAGCCGGTGGAGTCGGTGGGGCCGAGTCCCCATTTTCCGAATCCACCCGTGATGTAGCCGGCCGCCTTGAGAACCTCCGCGATGGTGATGGCTTCGTCGCTTATGGGCCACTGGCCGGGGAAGGGGCGGCCGTTTTTTGAATCTCCGTTTGAGCGAATTTCGGCATTGCCGAGATGTCTTCCGGTAAGAAGGGTGCAGCGGGCTGGTGCACACACGGCGGCTCCGGTGTAGTGGTGGGTGAACCGAAGGCCTTCCTTGGCAAGCTGATCGAGATGGGGAGTCTTGATTTTTTCCTGCCCGTAACAGCCGACTTCACCATAGCCAAGGTCATCTGCTAGAATGAAGATGATGTTGGGCTTTGATGCGGCCGAAGCGGACGCAATGAGCAGGGGTGCAAGGAGTGAACGAACCATCGTTTTACGTTAGCAAAGAGACATGTCGAAAGGCGATCTTGAAAAATGAGAGTCCTCACCGTTTTCTCAGGGCTTGAGCTAAGGGCGAAGCAACGTTAGGAAACAGCCTATGAGAAAGCGCGCTGGGGAAGCTAGACAGAATCGTCACAGTGGTGCCCGCGAGGCAAAACCATTTAATGAGGGTGATCTCAATGATCTTCTCGAGGGAAAGGACGCTCCTTTTCTTCTCATTCTGGATTGCATTCAGGATCCCAATAACCTGGGGGCGATCCTGCGGACTGCCGATGGGGCGGGCGTGGATGCGGTGATTGCGCCGAAGGATAAGGCGGTTGGTTTGACCGATACGGTGCGACGTGTGTCGGTGGGCGCGGCGGAGCATGTTCCTTTTGTGAAGGTGACCAACTTGGTGCGGACGATGGCGCTATTGAAAGAGCGCGGCGTCTGGATGGTGGGGACGTCGGACCGCGCTACTCAATCGCTTTATGAAGTCGATTTAAAGGGTCCAATTGCGATCATCATGGGCCGAGAGAGTGAAGGGATGCGGCAACTTACCGAAAAAGAATGCGACTTCTTGGTGAAGTTTCCGATGAAGGGTTCTGTTGATTGTCTTAATGTCAGTGTTGCTACCGGAGTCTGTCTCTACGAGGCCGTGAGGCAGCGGGAGGTCGTGAAGTGATTCGTATTTTGTCAGATCTTCATCTGGGCCACACTGCATCGCGAATTCAGAACGTGGCGCAGCTTGCTCCGCTCTTTGAGGGTAGCGATGAGATCATCTTTGCCGGTGATGTTTGGCAGGAAAAGGAACACAGAAGTGAACGTCCGGCGCGAATGTTTTCGGAACTCCGTGAGTTGGTGGGCGCGCAAGGTATTTTTCTTCGGGGAAATCATGATCCCGGCATGGAACAAGGGATCGCTTGGTTGGCCGGAAAGTCTGTTCTGGTGACTCACGGGGATGCCGTTTATCGGGACGCCACTCCTTGGTCACGGGAGATGTCGCCCCACCGAAAGGCCGTGGAAGAAATTGTTAGTCGCTATGATGGAGAGGACGCGCAGGCTTGCTCGGATCGAGCGAGGGATATCGCGCTCACGATCAAACCGCTTCCGCTTCCGAAGCTCCCCGTGCCTTTTAATTTCTTGGCCACTGCGCTCTGGCCACCGAGTCGGACGCTCGAGATGTTTCGAGTTTGGTCGACGATGGGCGAGGAATGCCTGCGCTTTTTGGAACGAGTGTCACCCGAGAGTAGGGTTGTCATTTGCGGGCATTTTCATCGGGCCGGGAGTTGGGAGAGCGAGGGCCGGGTCGCGATCAATACGGGATCGTTCATGAGGACGAGCCGACCTTGGTGCGTCGATATCGATGATGAATGGGTGACGGCCCGTGAGGTGACTTTTTTCGATGGTTGGAAAGCCGGAAAGGTGAAGGGGCGGTGGATCGTGAAAGAGAGCTAGGAGATTTTTTCAAGGACTCGCTACGCCGACCCGGAAGAAGCGTTTTTGAACGAGGCTGGTGACGTCGATTATGGCGGGAGAATTGTTTCCATTGATTAAGGTGAAGAAGGTCCAGTTCTCGAGGTCGGTTGATCTTTGGATTTCATAGGTTGTGCCATTGATGGTGGGGAAACTGAGAATGAGGTCTGGTGAGATCGAGAGGGGGATGTCGAGTGGGGGAAGGAGCGCGGTGACGGCGAGATTGTCGATGGCGATTCCTTGTCTCTGGACGGAGATGCCGAAACTTTGTCCCTCGTTGAGCACTCCCTTGGTGAAGGGGCTGCTGAATTTGGTCCAGGTGAAGTCGTCTGGCCCTGATCCTTTTCCAGTGAGTCCAAGACTTCCCTGACCTGCTTCCTGCGCTCTGCTCTGTGAAACGCCGATGTCGGTCGAAGTAATGCCATTGGCTGGACCATTCATGGCGAGCATGGTTCCTTCATAGCTGAGGAACTGAAGCACTGAGGCATTGTGCACAATGGCGATACCATCGGGGCCTCCGTTTTGAATGCCGCTGATCGCTTTGGAAAAGATGCGATGGCCGCTGGCGGTGGTTTTATCGAGGGTGAAGGTATCGAGGCCGTGGGCGCCGTAGGTAAGGCTGTTGTTGCCATTATAGAGGATGATTTCGACATCAGCAATGGCTCCTGGAAAGTTGGGGCCGACGATCACTTCGATAAATTCACCGGCATCACTACTGACGTTATCGTAGTGAAGTTCGTTGAGGAAAATAGTGTCGCTTCCTCCGGTCCCAGGCGTTCCAGGGATGGCGCTAAATTGGATCTCGAAAGTCTCATTGGCGGCAATCGCTACTCCTTGAATGGTGGCGCTAAGGGTCGTGGTGGCTCCGTTTGTAATCGATCCGGAAATGAGTTTGTTGTTTGCGGTGAAGGTGAGGGCAGGAATTGAGATGGTGCCCGCGGCGGTGATGACTTGGACTTCCCAACGATCAATCGAGCCTTCGATGGATGAATACCATTGCTCGGCGTCGTAGCTGATTTCCAAAGAACTAATTTTGGCGATGGTGGCATTGTGGAAGGTTCCCGAGAAGGTGATGAGTTTACCATCCTTAACCCCCAAGGAGCCTTCGTTTCCATAGGAGCGCAGGCCATCGGCGCTGGAGGAGCCGTCGTCGGTTCCGATCCAGCTTGAATCCGAGATGGTCCATTCCGAGGGGTGGGTGGTGCCTTCGAATCCGTCGAAGGTTTCCAAGACTGCCGTGCCGAAGGCAGTGATCTCGTAGGTGGCGGTATCGGCATCGGTCACGGTGAGGGTATCGACATCTCCCTCGAAGCCTACGGCGGACGCGGTGATGGTGACGCTTTGGCTGCCATCCATGATGCTATCGGGTTTTGGAAGAAGAGTGGTGGACCGGGTGGTCACTCCCGGAGGAAAGGTGAGCGTCATGTCCGTGGGCATCACCTCGCTAGTGTCAGAGGAGCAAAGTAAAACGGTGACCGCTTCTCCCGCTGCCGGAGCCTGGGGAAGGGTTACGGTGAGGGTGGTCCCGGCTGATCCTTCCGCAATGAGGTTGGTGCTGAGAGTGAGGACGAGGGGGTCGGCGCTTTCCAGATCAAAGTCTCCAAAGACGAGGAAGTGGTCGGAGGCATCCTGCGAGACTCCTGAGGCCAGAGGTGACCCTGATTTCGGGAGGCCCGGGAATCTTGCTTCCAGTTCGCTATTGAAGACCTCAAGGACGGGGGCGCGGTTTGCGAGGGCTTGAGAAATGAGAATGTAGTCAAGGACAGAGCCTCCTCGGAAGGTGGCATCCTTCAGCCCATTTTGCTGGAGAGGTAGAGGATTAAGAAGAGGGTAGCTCGTGAAATAGGAGACCGGGTTCATGTAATATTGCACCGGGAAGGAAATGTCGGAGCCCAAGGAATAAGTGGATGGGAGTCCGGAAGGGAGCGAGTTAAAGGTGATGGGAGAGCCGAGCAAATTGTAGTCGCCCAAGACGATGATATTGTCCGAGCCGTCGAGGCCTTCGTTATCGAGGAAAATTTTAACCCTCTCCATTTCGACGGCCCGTCGAAAGGGATCGTCCGGCATAAAACAGCATTTTAGATGCAGTGTGATGATGGTGGGATCGCTGGCGGTGCCTGGGACATCGACGACGGCCGCTGCATGAATACGGGTGAGATCCTTGGCTCCCGATGGCGAAATGATGCTGTGAGTGCTCAAAAACGGGAATTTAGACATCAAAATTACGCCTGACCCGGTGTCAAAGGCTGGTCCGCCGGGGACAAAAAGGTGAGAGTAACCCAAGCTAGAGGCCAGTCGGTTCAAGTTACTGGGGTTCCCCGAGCGGTCGTTTGTACGTACTTCCTGTAGGGCCACGACATCGGCGTCGATTCTCCCGAGAACTGCTGCAAGCGCGTCATGGCTTACTGTCCCGGGGGCTTCGATCCCGAGGAACACATTCATGGTGGCTACCCGAAGCTCTGCCGCAGGAAGTAGCAAGCTACTGAGAATAAGGAGAAAAACTACTTTCACGAGGTGTGGAACATCTTCCGACAATGGCATTCCAGCAAGAGGGAATATGTTGGAGATTATTGGTGAGTTTGTTAATTCCTTGGGCAGGTGAAGAACGACTACCAAATCCAAGAGCTCGTTGCGCAGTCGGCGAAGATGGTTGTCTACCTTGCTACTGACAAAGAAGGACAGAGCTATGCGCTGACTCGATTGCTCCTAAGTGATGAGATGTTGGAGAGCTTTCTTTCCGAGCAATTTGATGTCGCCTTATCCCAGCTTATGACCCTGGAGCATCCCTGTCTTAGGGGGGTGGTGGATGGCGGGTTGGACGAAGTCGACAATCAACCCTGGGTGATTAGCCAATGGGGGGAGGGTGCAAATCTCGAAGATCGACTTGCCGATCAGCAATTTGGAGAGCCGGAACTTAAGCGCCTGCATGGGTTGGCTCAGGTCCTCATTGAAAAAATTTCTCCATTTGCTGGAGCGATCACCTTTCAGCCGAATTTTATCATCAATACCAAGGCGGCGGATGGGAGCACGATCGAAACCTTCACGATTGATTTCTTTCATTGGTTCGACGATTGGGCTTCTGGAGTTTCTCCGGGCTCGTCAGTCGATCCCAACCGGAAGTTGGCTAACCTCGTGACCTTGATCCAAGGGCCGCCGATCAGTCGGCCGATCTTTCCAACCGTGATCGAGCCACCTGCGGTCACTCAGTTGGCATCTGCGAAATCGAGCGGGTTAACGTGCAAGGTGCTTCTGATCGTGGGAGTTCTTGTGACCCTGGTAATGGGAGGGTTAGCCTTCTTGAAAAATAGAAAACCAAAAGAGCCTGAAGTTGCCTCGATTGAAGAGAGCGAAGAGAAGAAACCCTCGAAAGCGATCTCTGAGGGGAGGCCTAAGAAAGTAGAAGCTTCCGCCCGCCGGCCAGTTGAGAGTTCTGAGAAGACGTCGAAATTGAAGGGACGCCCCGAAAGGCCGGATATTGAATGGTTGGAGAAAAATCAGCAATTGTCGGCAAAGGACGAAGGGCGCCGCAAAGAGCTAGCGGGTAAGTGGGTCAATGTGCGTGGATGGGTCGAGGCGGTCAGTGGGGAAGGTGAGTGGACCTTTGAGATCGAAAGAAGCGATGGAGTCCCGCTCAAGGCCCGGCTTGAAGGGAGATCGACGCTTAAAGTGGAAGGGCAAGCGGTTGCCGTGATCGGATTCCTGGTGAATAAGGATCTCCTCGTCATTCCGAAACTTTGGGGGGACGATGTTCTGGCCGATGATGAATTGCTCGAGGAGCGGAGGCCCTTCACGGTTCAGGACGCGACACGAATTGAAGAAATGGAAGGGCGAACGATTCGTCTGACGGGTAAGGTGCTCGAACTCGAAGAAGGGAGCACTTCAATTTTTCTTCATTTTAAAAAGCTGGAAGGGAAGAACGCGATTTTGGCGGGGAAGATTTCCAAGAAAAAATTCACAAAGACTCACGACGCGAAGTTCTTTAAGGGATTGGTCGGGAAGAACATCACGGTGACCGGTGTCGTAACGAAGTCGTTATCGAGAAAAGGACAATACGTCCTCTTTGAGCGCAATAAGGATCTTGAATTAGCAGGGGAAACACCGGTTGGAGTGATGGTAAAAAAGCCATCGGAACCGACAAATCCGAGAAATGAACGCCCTTCTCTTGGAGAGATGAAGGAAGTCAAAGCGGAGGATGAGAAAGCGCGTGAGGAGAACGAGGGGCGCTGGGTGATTTTAGAAGGTCAGGTCGAAAAAGTGAACGCCGAAAGAGAGTTTCATTTTGTGGTCGACGAGGGAGGAGAGCCCTTGACGGCGAAATTGAATGAAGGTGAGATCGAGAACCTGGCCGGAAAAATGGTGACGGCAGTGGGAGTTCTGAAAAATTCGGGTTTGTTGGTGATCGAGAAGGCTAGCGACGTTGAGGTGGGAGAGTCAGTTGTCGCGCCCGATAAAGGAAAAGAGTTTACGGTCGCCGATCAGATCGAGATCCGCTCGAGCGAAGGAGAAGTCATCACCGTGCGGGGGGAAATTCTCAGCGCAAGCGCCTCGAGTTCTGGAAAAACCCTGTATCTCAACTTCACGGATAAACGTCCGATTCTTGCGTTGGGAGTGAAGGTAAAGGATGCGGAAGAAGGGCTTAATCTGGAGTTTCTTAAGAAGTTTGTAGGATATGAAATCGTGGTGACTGGCTTGGCACTCGAGGAATATGGTGGTCATCGCTTTGTGATCAGCATCACGAAAAAAGATCAGATTAGTAAATGAGCCAGAGCGCTTATCCGGAGACGATCAAGGCGCTGGCACGGCAACTCCGTGAAGCTGCGGTGGATCACGAAGCCTTCGAAATGCCGCTTCCGCTTTGTCAGCTTTCGGAATGTCGCGCGACTTGCTGTCACGATGGGGTGATGTTGTCCAAGGAGGAGGCGGACTTCATCTCTGAAGGAACGATTCGGCTTTCTGACGGACGTCGAAAAACGGCAACGGTGCCATCGGAAGCTTCCGAGCGAGCCGATGATTTTTCGGGACATTTTCCAAAAACCCGCTGCGTCTTTTTGGATGAGCAGCATCGCTGTCAGTGGCAACTGCGCTCGGTGGCGGAAGGAAAGCACCCGTGGTTTTATAAACCGGTTTCCTGCTGGATGCATCCCATCCTTCTCGAATCGCAAGACGGAAGGCCGGTCCTGACTCTCCGTCGGCCGGAGAATGATCCTGCCGGGTTTGCTTCGCAAACGCCGTGTGGTCGGTTGATGAAAGGTGCGGATCCCGCGCGGGTAACTCTTCAAATGGAGCTAGAAATGCTGCGCGAGATCTCGGATCGTGATTTTTCAGCGGAGCTTAACGCGCCTGGGATTTGAGCTGCTCATCATTTTGTTCCTTCGTTGAAATGCTTTTTAGTCGGGGGAACGGGGCGTAATCTTCTAAGGGAGCGAGTCCAATGACTATTTTGAGGGACTGCGTTGTGATTGGTTTCTTTCCTTTGGTAAGTCGGCTTCGTTTCGTGTCAGGTCTCGAGGCAATTGGGATATTCCGGGAGGCCTATGATGTGAGCCTTCAGCTCACGGTTCGCTATTTCTTGAGATTATGGGGTGCTGCTCCATGCCGCTACGAGAACGAACTTTTGGCCCTTTTTTGAGCATAATGAATCGCTCGATGATTGTTGGAAGTAGGCCTCGGTTCACGAATTTTCATGTGTGGCAGAGTAGGTTCTAGTCGTTGCGATATTGGGGTAATCAAGAATGCCCTTTTCGTTTCTGGGATTTGATGTCCAGTGCGGGGGCTTGCGGCTGTCATTGATTGCCGCTACAAAAGTCCCTGTGAAAGTTCTCGAACTCATTGCGCCTTCCCAATTTGTGGTTTCCGAAAAACCCAAGCCTTCGCCTAGGAATGGTGAGGTGCTGATTAAAGTTTCCTTTTGTGGGATCTGCGGGAGCGATGTGCATGGGATGGACAATAGCAGCGGGCGTCGGATCCCGCCGATGGTGATGGGGCACGAGGCTAGTGGGGTGATTGCCGAGTTGGGTGAGGGCGTGGAAGGCTGGGCCGTCGAGGATCGCGTGTCCTTTGATTCAATGGTTTTCTGTGGGGAATGTGATTTTTGTGAACGAGGGGAGACGAACCTTTGTGATGAACGTCAGGTCATGGGGGTTTCCTGCGATGAGTTTAAGCGTGATGGGGCCTTTGCGGAATGGGTCATCGTGCCAGCGCGCATTTTGGAGCGCATTCCCGAAGGTCTGAGCTTCGAGGAGGCGGCCTTTACCGAGCCCCTTGCGGTGGCACTTCACGCCGTTAATTTGGTGAAGGTGAAGCCGGGTGAGAGTGCTCTGGTGGTGGGTTCAGGTCTGATCGGACTTCTCGTGATCCAGGCTCTTAAGCGGGCTGGTTGTGGTGAGATTATCGCGGTTGATTTGGACCGTGGTCGACTCGAACTTGCGATGAAGCTGGGGGCGACGTCGGCCTTTCATTCGCTGGAGGATGAGATCGTGCTTCCTGAGGGGGGCGTGGATCTTTCGATGGAAGTCGTGGGTGCCGGACCAACGTTAGATCTGGCGATTAAGTCACTGAGAAAAGGAGGCCGGGTTGGGCTCGTCGGGAACGTCGTTCCGGAAGTGAAGTTCCCTTTGCAATATGTGGTGACGCGCGAGATTTCACTGATTGGATCCTGCGCGGCCGCAGGTGAGTGTGCCGAAGCGCTTGAGGCGATTACAAAGGGGGAGATTCAGGTGAAGCCGCTGACCTCAGCGACTGTGCCGCTTGAGGAAGGCGCTGACTACTTTGCGCGTTTGCGTGAGGGGAAAGAGGGGCTTTTGAAGGTTCTTTTTCAGCCTCATGCGTAGAAGTTGAGGGCCTAGAATAGTTGAGGTGTTCTTTAAATTCCGCGAATTCTTTCCTTACTTGGGGGCTTTTTTCCTGTATTTTTAATACAGATTTGAGGGGATTTAAGATGATTGTACAGATTTTCCCTGAAGACTTTTCTGTCTAACGATTGTTTTTTTTAATTTCGCTGATGGCCCAGTCGGCGTGCTCTTTGAGTATTGCTGATTCTTTTCGTACTTTGCGGAGGGCGGGGAGGTCCTCGGTCTTGCCGACGTTTCCGAGGGCGACGCACACGTTTCTCAAAAAACGTTCCCGTTTGAGTCGTTTGATGGGGGACTTGGCGAAGACGTTTCGGAATTGTTCTACGTCCATTTCGAGAAAGTCGCGGAGGCGGTGCTCGAAGATTTCGCCCCGGGCGTGGAAGCGTGTCTCACGTGAGATTTTTGCGAAACGATTCCAAGGGCAGGCATCGAGGCAATCGTCGCAGCCGTATATGCGGTCGCCCATGGCTTTGCGGAATTCCATTGGGATCGAACCCTTATGCTCGATCGTAAGATAGGAAATGCAGCGGGTGGCATCCATTTTTCGAGGGCCGGTGATTGCTTGGGTGGGGCAGGCTTGGATGCAGGCAATACATTTTCCGCAGTGATCGGGAGAAGGTTGATCGGGTTTTAGGTCGAGAGTCGTCAGGAGTTCGCAGAGGAAGAACCAGGTTCCCAATTTTTTGTGAATTTGCACGGTGGATTTTCCATTCCAGCCGAGGCCGGAAGTGGAGGCGAAATCGCGCTCAAGGATGGGGCCGGTATCGACGTAGTAGCGCTGAAGGCCGCCCATTTCTTGGAGGGCTGTATCGAGGTCCTTGAGCTTTTCCTCGATGATGTCGTGGTAGTCGTCATTCCAGGAATATTTGGCGATGCGGTAGCCCACCTCTGGATGTTCTTTGGCGGGAAGGTAATTGAGGGCTAGAGAAATGACAGAGCGGCAGCCGGGGAGGACTTCCCGTGGGTCGCAGCGGCGTTCGAGATTGCGCTCCATCCAGCCCATGTCTCCGGCATTTCCGGCTTCGACCCAGGCGAGGTAGTCGTCGGCATGCGCAGCCCGGCCGGCTAGGGAAATACGACAGTCATCGAAGCCCAGTTGGCGGGCGATGAACTGGACGTTCGATTTAACGATTGTCGAATCCATCGTTCACTTGGTTCCGTAGTGGTAGCGGGCGGATTCGATGATCCCATTGCAGATCTCATCGAAGCAAAGCTGGTCGGTTTCGATATTGAGATGAGACGCTTCTGAGTAAAGTGGGTTCCTTTCCGCGAGGAGTCTCAGGATTGTTCCGGACGGGTCTTCGTTGTTGAGCAGCGGGCGGTTGTTGTTGCGTGAGGTTCGGTCGAGGATTTCTTCCGGGCTGGCGGCGAGCCAGACGACGTAACCGAGTCGGCGTAAGATGTTGCGATTGCGTTCCGATCCGACGATTCCGCCTCCGGTGGCGATGATGTTGCCTTCTTTTTCGAGGAGTTCCTCAAGCAAGTCGGTTTCCATTTTTCGAAAGGCTTCTTCACCATCTTCGGCAAAGATCTTGGGGATCGACTTTCCGGCCTTTTTGGCAATCGCGTGATCGGTATCGATGAGTGGGTAGCTGAGCATTTTCGACAGCTCACGCCCGATGGTGGACTTGCCAGTCCCCATGAAGCCGATCAGGACGATATTTCCCTGCACGTGAGGATGGTAGCGGATCGAGAGAGGGAGACCAATCTAAAGTCTGGAGATGGATTTGAACCACGGATGGGCGCGGATTTATTCCTGAATTTTGCGGAGAATTTTTTAATTGAGGAGAAGCTATCGAAGCTTGGATTCGCCGATGATTTTGCCACCGTATGGTGAAGCGATCTGGAATACCGAAGCGTCTTCGAATTTTCGTTTGAGGTAGCCCAAGGCAATTTCTTGATCCGGGTAGAGGGAGGCGACCGAGGTGATGAATCCGGCTTCCTTTCCATCGACGAGGAGTTTCGCTTTGGTCGGGATGAGCGGTTTATTGAGAGTAAGCTTTACGAGCTTACGATTTATCTTTCCTGCGCGCTTCATGCGGGAAATCACTTCCTGACCGGTGTAACAACCCTTGGTGTAGGAAATTGCGGTTTCCTCGAGTCCCGCTTCGGGAGGTAGGAGTCCGGGGAAGAGTTCGTTGGGCCACTTAGGGATGCCGTTGAGGATACGGGCGGCTTCGGCTTGGGATTCTGCAAATGGCGCGGATTCAATCTCACAATTTCCTGAAGGAACGAAGATGTCGAGGCCATCCCAACCGAAGCGATTGGCTGAGGAGGTGAAGGATCCAATTCGATGGAGGGCATCAATGTCCTCGGGGCTGTGGATGAGATCGAATTGATCGCTGATATCTTCGAGTTCGACGTCATCGGCGATGAGGTAGCGGTCCAGCCGTTGAAAAAGGAGCGAGCGTAGGGAGATGTCAGTTTCGAGATAAAAGGCACCCTCATGCTGTGAGAGATGGATAAAGGCGTCCATTTTTCCTTTCATATTGAGAACGCATGCGGAGATCGATTTCCCAGAGTCCGTGAGTGTGACATCATTGGTGATTTGCCCGTTGAGAAAACGGACCGAGTCAGGGCCGCTTACCTTTAACATAGTGCGGGGTCCAAGATTCAGGGTGCTGGGTTTTCCGGTGACCTGCTGCTGCAGGAGGTAGGTCGAAGAGAAGTCGTTTTCCTGATGCTCGGGTTTGAGGCAAGCCAGTTGATCGCCGACCTTTTTTGCAATGGGTGTTGCCACTCCAGAAGTACGTCCGAGCTCGGATGAATATAACACATCCTTGAGCATGTTTTTGGTCGAGAAATGAGGGGAGTAGTCGCCTTCTAACAGAGTGGGGATCTTCATGCCTATCGCTCCGGCGTAGCAGCCGTTGAGCTTTGCGGCTTCGTGCCAGGCGCGGGGATCGACGCCGTGACGTCGGGAAATCTCCAAGGCTTCAATCATCGCTTGCACGAGCGCTGCGGTAACATGATTGGTGGTGACCTTTACGACGGTGGCGGCGGGCGGCGGGCCGAGGAAGACGATTTCACGGGAGGTGATTTCCAGAAGTGCGCGATGTTTTTCGATTACTTCGGGATCTCCGGAAAGGTAGTAAACAAGATTGCCACCGGCAGAGGCGTCCTTGGAACCGGTGAAGGGGCAGTCGAGGAAGTGGCAGCCGAGTGCGCGGCATTGGGCGTTGAGCCACATCGTGGTGTCGGGATCGATGGTGGCGTGGTTGATAAAGGTTTTGCCTTCTGCGAGGGAAGGGGCGATTTGCGAAAAGACATCGCGGACCGCAATTTCATCCATGAGGTAGCAGATGATGACGTCGGCTTCTGCAGCCGCCGCAGGGAGATCTTTGACCGAATCGGGCCGATTCTTGGGAGTGCGATTCCAGGTTTTGAGGTCAATTTTTGCCGCTGTGAGATGGTCTGCACAGCGGGAACCAATAATGCCGAGTCCGAGAAGAAGTGTCATGTGATTGATTAGCGGGCAAATTTAGCGAGGGCGGTAGCGACTTCTCTAATTTCGCGCACTCCTTCTTTGGTAGCTTTGGCTCCATCTTCGAGGGCCATCGCGTTGCGAAGTCCAGAAAGATACTCCCGCATTTTTTTGATATGGGGGAGATCGCTGATTTGGGGATTTAGGGAGCCGATTGATTCGGAGTAGTAATCAGCGATATCTTCGCGGAAGAGACGCTGGGCGCGCTCGGGGGTGAATTTCTTATCAACGGCAGTCGAGGCGGCTTCGAGGGCTTCGATCCAACCTCCGAGGGAGATGAGGTGGGAGAGATCGGGATCGCGCAGGCTCACGAGTTCTCGTTCGACGTCTCGCTGGGTGGCTGCGAGGGCGGCTTTTAGTTTATCGAGGTCCTTGGCCTTGGCGTGATCGAGAAGGGCGGCGGCGTGGCGCGTGATGCGATCGCCCGCTCCGAGGGCTTTGGCGTAGCGGGAAAGGTGGGAGGCGATCGAGGGGACGTCGTCGGAGTTGCCAGTTTGCACTGCAATGAAGCCATCGGCGATCAGAGTCCCGAGTCGGAGGGCTAATTTGGAGCGGTCGAGTGGAAGGCGTTCGTGTCTTTTTAAATGATCGGAGGAATAGGCCAACGGGGAAATCTTTTCCAATTCGTCGAAGACCTTGACGATCGATGGAACGGTGAAATCATTGAGAGCACTATCGGAGCGAAAATGTTCGTCATCGAGTAGGTCCGGGGGAATTTCCGGGCGCTCCTGAGCCCTAAGCGGGGAAAGGAGGCTGAGAAGAGTAAGAACGATGCATGTTTTCATGAAAAGAGTTTCCCACAGGGCGGGCAAAGGTGCTATCGAAAATTTCCGAGGACTGGAACTTGACAGATGTTCTGAATTCCCTAGGTTCTCGGTCCGCTCAGAAAGCGGATTTAATTATGGCCAATAGCAAGTCAGCAGAAAAGCGTGTGCGTCAGATCGAAAAGCGCACCGTACGTAATCGTGCGATTAAGAGCGAGATTAAGACTCTCCAAAAGAAGACTCTTACTGCTGCTGAGGGTGGTAATGCCGATGAAGCGAAGAGCGCATTCAGTGCATTTGCTTCAGCTGTCGACAAGGCCGCGAAGCGCAACGTCATTAATGACAGCAAAGCGGCAAACATGAAGAGTCGCACCAATAAGGCGATCAAGCCTGCTTAAGCGTTCCTTCAGCTTTTAATTTTTTCTAAAAGCCAGGAGGTCGTCACCTCTTGGCTTTTTTTATCCCCGACCATGCCTAATCAAAATCAGCAAGACCGCCTCGAAAAAGCCAAGGAGATTGCTAGCAATCCCGTGGCCTACAAGGTGTGCGAGGGTTGTGATTCGATTGTGGTGAGCGACGTCGTGATTTGCCCGAACTGTCATGGCTATCGCTTTGATGGGACTCCTGAGCGGGTGGTGGATCAGGCTCTGGAGCTGGGAACGCGCGAGCAGCGGAGCGTGACGGCGGAGGACCTTGGATAATTTTGGATGTCAGATCTTGGACTGAAATAAAAAGCCGCTTTCCGGAAGGAAAGCGGCTTTTTCAAATTTTAGAGGGATGATCTAGCTCACGTTGACGGCTTCTGCGCCGGTTTCGCCGGTTCTGATGCGGATGGCTTCCTCGATGGAGGAGACGAAGACTTTACCATCACCGATTTTTCCGGTGTTGGCGCTCTTGACGATCGCTTCAGCGACTTTGGCGGAATCTTCGTCGTTGACCACGATTTCGATCTTCACTTTAGGAAGGAAGTCCACGGTATACTCGGATCCACGATAGATTTCAGTGTGTCCCTTCTGGCGTCCGAAGCCCTTGACTTCAGTGACGGTCATCCCCTGGACGTTGACCTCGGCGAGGGCTTCTTTGACTTCCTCGAGTTTGAACGGCTTAATGATAGCTTCGATTTTCTTCATAATCCTAATTTAAGGTCTGCACAGAGGGTAGCAACTGCCGTGCCAGATTCTAGGAGAAAAGAATTTAGGGCTTGGGCTGGGGATCTGGGGTGGGTTGTAAACGCTTTAATGGCGCGTAGATCCAGCGGGATACTAGGAAGATGAGGAGAATGAAGGATAAGAGAACGACGGCCCGGCTACCCCATTTTATTTTTTGGGGACTTGAGTTCTTTCAGGAGACATTTCGCCAATCCAGTGCTCTAGGAAGAAGCGTTTTTCGCTCGTGAAGTGGGTGTCGGCGCGGCCGATGAGGGGGCGAAGAGTGGTGGACATTTGGAGGGTGACGAGGAGGAAGATTCCAATCCAGATACGAAGCGGGGTGGTTTTGGTTGTTTGAGTGTGCTTGAGCATCTTCATGAGAAGCCCGGTGCCGAAGCCGACGGCGATTAGCCAGGCGGCGAGGACGAGGAAGCCGAAGAAGGGCTCGGATTCGGTGGATTGGGAGAAGACCCAGAGGACGGGGGTGAATCCCAAAAGAAGGGCTGCGATGAGAGCGAGGGCGGCGGCTAGACCTCGGGCGATTTCGGGGAGCTTGAGGGACGTTCCGGTGAGGGCGGTGAAGATGTAGAGGCTGGGGAGGCAGATGACGGCGCTGATGATCACGCCCATCAGGATCTTAAGCGGAGCGGCCCAGAGTTGCTCATTGAAGGAGAAGCTTCCCAGGGTGAGCCCGAAGATGATGAAGGCTGCAAAGGTGAGTCCAAGAAGTTTGGCTGCGAGCGCGGGGGGGGCATCGTTTTGACGGATGGTATTGATGAGTGAGTGAGGGTGCTTGAGGAGGCACTCAAAAATTTCAGAGAGAGTGGCCTTTTGGTTCAGAACCGGCTCGGTGCTGTGGTTTTCTTTTAGAGGAAGGGCGGGTGGAGTGGAATTTTGGTCATTCATGATTTGATGGGATTTGGGTCGGTGAAGAATTTTAAGAGAGGGATGAGGCTGTCTCTTATACACATCTGACGCTGCCGACGATCTACTCTGTGTAGA